>Ga0207695_10000619_pt1 | contig 71420 bp, 57 predicted proteins | sample KBSC54metaG_FD_184354 | JGI IMG/M metagenome (GOLD analysis project Ga0207695, IMG submission 184354) | Corn rhizosphere microbial communities from Kellogg Biological Station, Michigan, USA - KBS C5-4 metaG (SPAdes) (version 2) | ecosystem: Host-associated > Plants > Roots > Rhizosphere > Soil...
GATCTCGCTGGCGGAAGTGGTGGCGAAACTCTTCAGCACCGCGCGCAAGTTCGAGTTGACGTTGCAGCCACAGTTGATCCTGCTTCAGAAGACCCTGCTCAACGTCGAAGGGCTCGGGCGCCAGCTCGATCCGGAGATCGACATCTGGTCGGTGGCGCAACCGGTCTTGAAGCGCATCGTTGCCGATCGCTACAGCGCACGCCACGCCCTGCGCGAAATCCGCAAGCGCGTTCCGGAATGGCTGCGCATCGCGCCGCTGATTCCCGAGCGCATCCACAGCGCGCTGGAAAAGCTGGCTGAGGGCAACGGCCCACTGCAGTTCGGCGAGCGCGAGCTGGAAAACCTGCGCATCCTGCAGCGTGAAATCCAGCGCCGCATTCTCGCCGCCGCATTCGGTGGCGCGCTGCTGATCGGCGCCGCGCTGGTGTACGCGTTGGGCCCGCATCAGCACCTCTGGCTGCCCGCCGTCCTCGCGATCATCGGCTTCATCAGCTTTGCCACCGCGTGGCCGTGGAAGCGGGCGAAGGAATAGTGTCTTCTTCCCCCTTCCGAAGAAGGGGGATCGAGAGGGATGGCTTTTCGCTACGTGCCCTACACATCCCCCGGCGCTGCGCGCCGACCCCCTTCACAAGCGAAGGGGGTGAGAAGCACCATCAACCCGCCGTGGCGCGCCCCTGGTTCGCCACCGCCGCTTCCTTCGCGGCGATTGCGTCGGCATCGGCATCGCTTCTTTTTCTCCCCCTTCGACACGAAGGGCGGAGCGAGGCGAACGCGCGCGAAGCGCGAGAGAGGGATGGCTTTTCGCTACGTGCCCTACACATCCCCCCGGCACTGCGCGCCGAATCCTCTTCACAAGCGAAGGGGGTGAGAAGCATCATCAACCCGCCTTGGCGCGCCCCTGGTTCGCCACCGCCGCTTCCTTCGCGGCGATTGCTTCCGCATCACCGAGGTAAAAATGCTTGACCGGCTTCAACGCATCATCGAACTGGTACACCAGCGGGATGCCGTTGGGGATGTTGAGGCCGGTGATGTCGGCGTCGGAAATCCCGTCGAGATACTTCACCAGCGCACGCATCGAATTGCCGTGCGCCGCCACCAGCACGCGCTGGCCCGAACGGATGACGGGTGCCAGCACCTCGTGCCAATACGGCAACACCCGCGCCACGGTGTCCTTCAGGCATTCGGTCAGTGGAATTTGCGCGGGATCGAGTTTCGCGTAGCGCGGATCGTTCGCGCAGAAGTTGTCGGCCGGATCGAGTGGCGGCGGCGGCACGTCGTAACTGCGCCGCCAGATGTGCACCTGTTCGTCACCGTGTTTCGCGGCGATTTCCGCCTTGTTCATGCCGGTCAGTGCCCCATAGTGGCGCTCGTTCAAACGCCAATCGGTGAGCACCGGCAACCATGCCCGATCCATCGCATCCTGGATACCCCACAACGTGTGCACTGCGCGCGTCAGTACCGAAGTGTGCGCAACGTCGAACCCGTAGCCTTCGCGCTTCAACAGCTCCCCGGCTTCGCGCGCCTCCACGCGGCCCTGCTCCGACAAGTCGATATCAGCCCAGCCGGTGAAGCGATTTTCCCGGTTCCACAGCGACTGGCCGTGGCGGATCATCACGAGGGTGGGCATGGCGGTGCGCCTGTTCGGAAATCGGTGCATTGTAACGATCGCCCTGCCCGGAATTGCTGTTGTGAAAGTCAGCCACGGAGCTCTTCGCCAGGGATGGCGGCTTTGATGGGCGCTCTGGACTTCACGAGCCTTGGACGATGTCGCTGGCGAGCCATGCGAAGAACACAGCGACCAGGGACGACCGCATGCCATAGGACACAGTTACCTTCTGCCTATTGTCAACACCACAATAGTCAGGCACGATCGGCACTGAACACGCGCAGGAGGTTCCCATGCGATTCGCACGTATCCGCATCCTTGCATTCGCCCTGCTGGCGTTGCCGCTCGCGCTCGCCGCGTGCGTCAATGGTGTCAACGGCTCGGTCGATGTCGCAGCCGGCACCAGTGTTTCCGATGCCAGCACCGTCAACGGCTCGGTTCACGTCGAGGCCAATGCCAAGGCCGACAAAGCCTCAACAGTCAACGGTTCGATCCACTTGGCTGAGAGCGCCAAGGTGGGCAGCGCCAGCACCGTGAATGGCGGCATCACGCTCGGCGAACATGCCACTGCCGACAGCCTCGAAACCGTCAATGGCGGCGTGACGCTGGAGAAGAACGCGACGGTGTCCGGCGACGTCACGGCGGTGAACGGCAAGCTCGACCTCGCGGCCGGTTCGGCGGTGAACGGCAAGCTCACCAACGTGAACAGTCATATCACCATCGACGGCGCGCATGTCGGCCAGGGCATCACCACCGTCAATGGCGACATCGACATCACCGGCAACGCGGTGGTGGATGGTGGCATCAAGGTGGTGAAGCCGAAGGACAACGGCATCTTCGGCATCCACTTCTCCAGCGACAACATCCCGACCATCACGATCGGCGCCGGCGCCACGGTGAATGGCCCGCTCACCTTCGAGCGGCCGGTCAAGCTTTACATCAACGACCAGGCGCATGTCGCGGGAACGATCACCGGCGCGACCGCGGTGAAGTTCAGCGGCGCGACGCCGCCGGCGTCCTGACGCGGTTTCGCGTATCGATCAGGCGGCGCGTCCCGGAAACGGGCGCGCCGCCACGTTTCCGGATGGTGCTATTGCTATCCCTCGTCCGGCGCGGTCCGCCGACGATCGCACCGGCATAAGGCTGCTCGCGCGCGTTCCGGCGTGAACGCGCAGCCGGCCTGAGCGTTGATATAAAAGGCGCCCAACCCCGCACTTGCGCGGCAGACCCGCCGCGAGGGCCCAGACGGCCTTGGTTCGGCGCGCCGCCCCCGGCCGACCCGATAGCCCCGATCCCACCCCAAAAAGAGAAAACAGGGCCCTCCTTCGACTCTTCGGGCACGGTTTGTGCAAGACATCTTAAATGAGGCAAAAAATTTGAACTACGTCACATTTGTAGTATAAGGGTTGCCCGGCTTCACGCGCGGTCAGCCGGCGGCAGTGACGGAGCGACACTACAGGAGGACGCCAGCATGTACCGACTGTTCCAACGAAGATCGCTGCGTTGGCAGCTCTTGTTGATGCTCGTCGAGTTCGCGCTGCTGGTGGGCTGCGTGTACGCCGCCGTGGCGTTGCGCTTCTGGGGGGATCCCGCAACCCAAGCCGAGTTCGGCCGCACCGTGCACTGGGACGCGCTGCTGGTGGCGGGCGTGCAGGTCCTCGCGATGGGGGCGTTGGGACTTTATCAGGTGCACCTCAGGGCCACCTGGCTGGGGAGGCTCAGCCGGCAAGGCGTAGCGTTCGTCCTGGGCTGGATCGCGCTTACCGTCCTTTACTACGTGCTGCCCGACGTCTATCTCGGACGCGGCGTGCTGGGCATCGCGCTGGTGCTCGGCTATGTCGTGGTACTGGGGTGGCGGGTGGCGTTCCTGGGTTTCGTGGATGCCGACCTGTTCAAGCGCCGGGTCGCGATGCTGGGCGCTGGCAAACGCGCGGCGGAAGTGTCCAACAAGATGCGCCGCAAGACCGACCAGCGCGGTTTCAGGATCCTGGGCTACGTGCCGGTCGGCGACGAGCATGTCGCGGTCCCTGAATCGTCGCTGCTGCAGCCGGACGAGGACTTGTGCCGGTGGGTGCGGCGAATGGGCATTGACGAGATCGTGGTGGGACCGGATGATCGCCGCGGCACCCTGCCGGTCGACGCGCTGCTGGATTGCAAGCAACGCGGGGTCGCGGTGACCGAGCTCGCCGCGTTCTTCGAACGCGAGGCCGGCAACATCATGATGGACCTGACCAATCCGTCCTGGCTGGTGTTCTCGGACGGCTTCAACATTTCGCCGCTGCGGCGCCGCGCCAAGCGGGTCTTCGACGTGACCACCGCAGGGCTGGTTTCGCTGGTGACATGGCCCTTCATGCTGCTTACGGCCCTGGCGATCCGCCTGGATTCCGGCCGCGGCAGGCCGGTGTTGTATCGCCAGGAACGGGTTGGCGAAAACGGACAGACCTTTGCACTGATCAAGTTCCGCAGCATGCGCACCGACGCCGAACGCGACGGCGTGGCGCGCTGGGCCACCAAGGACGACAACCGGGTCACGCGGGTGGGCCGTTTCATCCGCAAGGTGCGGCTGGACGAGCTGCCGCAACTGTGGAACGTGCTGCGCGGCGACATGAGCATCATCGGCCCGCGTCCGGAACGACCGCAGTTCGTGAGCGATTTCAACGCGCGTATCCGCTACTACTCGCTGCGGCATTGCGTGAAGCCGGGCCTGACCGGCTGGGCGCAGTTGCGCTACCCCTACGGCTCCTCGTTCGAGGATGCGCAGGAAAAGCTGAAGTTCGATCTGTTCTACGTGAAAAACCACAATTTCATCTTCGACCTGGCCATCCTGGTCCAGACCGTCGAGGTCGTGTTGTTCGGGCGCGGTGCGCGCTGAATTCGGGAGGATGTCATGCAAGTGAAGCCGTCGCCGGGAAACGCCGTCCTCGGGTTGTTGATGCTCGCCGTGGTGCTGTTGTTCCCGGGCTGTGCCAGTACACCCGCGGTACCGACCGCCACCAGCGCGGCTCCGACGGCGGAGCGCTACATCATCGGTCCGGGTGATTCGCTGGAAATCTACGTGCGCGACAACCCGACCGTGACGACCACGGTGCCGGTGCGTCCCGACGGGCGGATCTCGATTCCGCTGGTGCAGTCCATCGTGGCGGCGGGCAAGACCCCGGACCAGTTGGCGGGCGATCTGCAGAAGACGCTGAGCCGCTACATCCGGGATCCGTTGGTAACGGTGATCGTCAAGAGCTTCGTGGGTGAATACAGCCAGCAGGTCAAGGTGGTCGGGCAGGCGGTGACGCCCAAGGCCGTGCCCTACCGCAGCGGCATGACCGTGCTGGACGTGATGATCGACGTCGGCGGCCTTACCAAGTTTGCGTCCGGCAACCGCGCCAAGATCGTGCGCCACACGCCCGACGGGCAGGAGCAGACCATTCCGGTGCGGCTGGGTGACCTGATGAACGGCGAGGTCAAGGACAACGTGGCCATGCATCCCGGCGATACCTTGATCATCCCGCAATCGATCTTCTGACCGGCCGGGAATGCGGCAACTGGCGACAACAGGAACAACAATGCCAAATCAATCGATGGATGTGCACGAACTGCTCCAGTACGTGCTGCTGGAAATTCAAGCGACCTGGCGCTACCGCTGGCGCGCGCTGATCCTCGCATGGTGCGTGCTGGTCGTGGGTGCGCTGCTGGTTTTCAGCCTGCCGAACCAGTACGAAGCCGACGCGCAGGTGTACGCCGATACCGACGCGTTGACCAACCCCTTGCTGCGCGGACTTGCGGTGCAGCCGGACATGCGCGGGCGCCTGCAGGTCATCACCCAGACCATGCTGTCGCGCCCCAACCTTGAAAAGGTTGCGGACCAGACCGGCTTGTCGCTGCGTGCCACCACGCCCGCGGACAAGGATGCGCTGCTTGTGAAGCTGGGCGCGGGCGTCAAGGTCAAGAATGCCGGCGCCAAGGACCTCTACGACATCAGCTACTCCGACTCCGACCCCAAGATGGCGCAGAAGGTCGTGCAGGCGTTCCTGCAAATCCTCATGAACGACACGCTGGGGGCGAACACCACATCCACGCAGTCGGCACAGACCTTCCTGCAGCAGCAGGTCACCGACTACAACGATCGGTTGAACGATGCCGAAAAGAAACTGGCCGAGTTCAAGAAGGCCAACATCGGTTACCTGCCGGGTCCGGGCGGCGGCGATTATTCGGCACGCCTGCAGGCTGCCGAGACGAAGTTGCAGGAACTGCAAGGGCAATATGCTGCCGCGTCCACCGGTCGCGGGTCGGTCACTCGCCAGGCTTCTCCGCAAATCCGCGAGATCGACCAGCAGCTCGCGGTGTCCCAGCAAAAGCTCGACAAGTTGCTTCTGAGTTACACCGAGCAGTATCCGGACGTGATTTCCACCCGGCGCATGATCGCGCAGCTCAAATCGCGGCGTGCCGAGGCCCTGAAACATCCCGGTAGTGCGTCAGTCGTGGTCCCGGGGTCGCACAGCGACGGTCAGGTGAGCGCGAGTGCGATCTCGGCCGAGATCACCAGCCAGAAACAACAGATCGCCGACCTCAAGAAAAACGCCGACAAGATTACCGATGCGCAGGTGAAATTGTCGCAGCTGTCGCGCAATTACGACATCACCAAGAAGCAGTACGACGTACTGGCGGCACGGTTGAACACGGCGCAGATGTCCGAGGACGCGACCCAGACCGGCAACAACCTGAAGTTCCGGGTGATCAGCCCACCGATCGCACCTCCGGTCCCGGTCAGCCCGCACCGCAGTTTGCTGCTGCTGGCCGTGTTCCTGATCGCGCTGGGCATCGGCACCGCGTTCGCGTATTTCCTGCACAAGATCAAGCCGGTGTTCACGAGCCTCAAGAGCCTGCGGGAGTTCGGCGGCTATCCCGTGATCGGCTCCTTCAGCTTGATCGAATCGGTGACGCGGCGCGAAGAGAAGCGGCGCGAGGTGATCGGTTTTTGCACAGGGGTGGGTTTGCTGGCGCTGGTGCTGGTGCTGGGTGTGGCCTTCAGTGGGCCGCTCGCGAACCTGATGCAGCATGTCTTTGTCATGGGTGCCACATGAATATCGTCGAGAAGGCCGCCGAAAAACTCAAAACGCTGCAGCCTGAGCGGGCGCCGCCGCCGCCGATCGAAGAGGTCGTGCCGCGGCACACAACGCACACGCTCGAACGCCTGCAGGAGCGGATGCGGCCGGCGGAGCCGCAGCCGACGGCGGAAGTCGCGCCCCCTTGGCATGTGGACGAGCGCGCGCTGCAGCGTGCCGGCTTGCTGCCGAGGGAAGACGATGCAGGCGGCCGCCTCGCCGACGAAGTGCGCCGCGTCAAGCGGCCGCTGCTGGACAACGCGAGCGGCAAGGGTGCGAAACCGCTGGTCCATCCCGAACGCATCGCGGTGACCAGCGCGGTCCCCGCCGAAGGCAAGACCTTCACTGCGGTGAACCTCGCGCTCAGCCTGGCGCACGAACCGGATTTCGAGGTGTTGCTGGTGGACGCCGACATACCCAAGTCCGACATCACCCGGATACTTGGGCTGCAGGGACGTCCGGGTCTGATGGAAGTGCTGACCGACGAGCGGCGGCGCCCCGCGGATGTGATCGTGCATACCGATGTCCCCAACCTGTCGGTGGTACCGGCCGGCGAACGGCATCCGCTCACCGCCGAGCTGTTCGGTGGCCGCCGCATGGAATACGTGCTCGGCGAATTGGGTGGTCACGGGCGGCCGCGGCTGCTGGTGTTTGATTCTTCGCCGCTGCTGGCGACTCCCGAGTCGTCGTTGTTGGCGGCCCACATGGGACAAGTCTTGATGGTGGTGGGCGCGGGCCACACCCGCCAGCACGAGGTCGCAGCGGCCCTTGAAGGATTGAGCGAATCCCAGTACGTCGGGCTGATCCTCAACATGAGCCGTCTGCCCGCGGTCGAGAACCACTACTACAGCCACTACAGCCAGTACAGCCACTACCAGTTCCAGGATCAGTAAGGGAACCCGGCATGCGAGCTTTGTCGGTTCCGGTCGTGTTGTCTTCGGTTGTCCTGACGGGCTGGCTGGGCGGGGCGCGGGCCCAGGACCTCGGTCCTGTCACGCGGGGTGGTTCGGCGTCGACAGCGTCCCAGCCGGCAGGCGACCAGAACCTGGAGCCGGGCGTCATTCCGCAACCGAGCATCGATTCGCCGGGTCTGGTCGCGGGTTTCACGCTGGGTGAGCTGTACACCGACAACCTGAGGCTCGCGGCGTCGGGCAAGCCAAAGCAATCGAGCTGGATCACCCAGGTCGAGCCGTTCATCAGGGCCGCCCGCAACGGCCCCCGGTTTGCCGGAGTCGTCAATTATTCGCTCACCGGTTATCTGTATGCGGGACAATCCGGCGGCAGCCAGTTGGCGCAAAACCTCGATGCCAAGGGCCTGCTGACCGTGCTGTCGCAACACCTGTTCATCGATGGCACGGCGCAGTACGGCCGCGCGATCATCAACAACCAGTTGCCGACGGGCGGCGGGACTTTTTTTCTGACCCAGAACCATGCGAATGTCGCGCGGGGCACGCTGAGCCCGTACTGGACCCAGCAATTCGGCGATCTCGGCACCATGACGCTGCGCTACAGCTATGGACGCGTGGCGTACGGCACCCGGGGGATTCCGGGAGAAAACCGCAGCTTGCTGAATGGCATACCCGATTTCACCAGCAATGGGGTGCAATTCAGTTTTGCAAGTCCAACATACAAAACCTGGGCTTGGGATTTCGGTTACTCCGATCAGCGCCTCATCCCCGACTTCGGCCCAAGCAGGGATTTCGCGGTCGCCAAGCTGGGAGGCAGCGTGCAGGTCAACCTCAACACCCGCCTGTTGGCCGATGTTGGCCGGGAAAACAAGTTCCTTCTGGATGGAACCGTGGACAAACTCGGTGCCACGTTCTGGGATGCGGGTTTCGGTTGGTCGAACATGCGCGACAGCGTGAGGCTGATGTTCGGAAAGCGGTTCTATGGCAGCAGCTACCAGTTCTCGTGGACGCACGTCGCCGCGCGGTTGACGACGTCGGTGAGCTACGAGGAACGGCCGACCGACCTCAACCAGCAGTTGCTGGGTGGAAACGGAGGCGTGGGCGTGTTGCCACCGATCAGTTCCGGCGTGATTCCCTCGCTGCGCGAGCAGCAGGTTTTCCTGATGAAACGCGCATCGGCGAGCGCGACCTACCTGATGCCCAAGGGCAGGCTGCGGCTGAATGCCTACGACGAGCGGCGCACCTATTTCACCCAGGATGATCGTCAGGAAAAAGTTGCCAATGTCTCGCTCGACTGGATGCTCGAACTTGGCCCGCTCACCACCCTGACCCCGACCCTCGGCTCGCAGCGATACCAGTTCCGGGACGGCCAGGTCAGGTACAACCATTACGGGGAGCTGGCGCTGGTGCACCAGGTCAACCTCAAAAACTTCGGCAGCATCAAACTGCGCCACGATTCCAGCAACGTCGCTTCCGAAGCCACGGTACCCGGCACGCATGGTTACAAGGCGAACGTGATCTTCGTGCAGTGGACCCACTTGTTCTGAGACCGACATGTACGAAGCGTTCTACAAGTTGCGCGGCAAGCCGTTCCGGTTGATCCCGGACACCGCGATGCTGTTTCCGAGCAAGAGCCACAAGCGGGCGATGTCGTACCTGCTGTATGGTTTCGATCAGGGCGAAGGCTTCGTGATGATCACCGGTGCGGTCGGCACCGGCAAGACGCTGCTGATCCAGAAACTGCTGCAGGAGCTCTCGGAGCGCAACATCGCGGTTGCCAGCATTGCCTCGGCCAATCTGGATGGCGAGGACATCCTGCCGGCCGTGGCCTCGCAGCTCGATCTGCCCTACGAGGGGCGCAGCAAGGAAGCCCTGCTGCAGGATCTGAAACAACACCTGATCGCGTTGTGCGCCCGGCATACCCACGCGCTGCTGGTGGTGGACGAGGCGCAGACGCTCACACCGTCGGCGCTGGAGATGCTGCGCATTCTTTCGAATTTCGAGTTGCGCGGCCGCGCGCTGCTGCAAGTCTTCCTGGTCGGACAATCCGAATTGCGGCGCATCATCGCCGACAACCACATGGAGCAATTACGCCAACGGATCACGGCCTCGTTCAAGCTCGAACCCATGGAAGCGGACGAATGCCGCGCCTACATCGAGCACCGCCTGCACGCGGTCGGTTGGGACAACGATCCCCGGCTGGGACCGGAAGTATTTGCCGGCGTGCACCACGCGAGCCGCGGCATCCCGCGCAAGGTCAACGCGATCATGGATCGGTTGTTGCTGTACGGCTATCTGGAAGAGCGGCACGCCCTCGATCGCGCTGCACTCAGCACCGTGCTCGAGGAGATGCGCGAGGAACTGCCGGAACTGCCGCAGACCCTCGAACCGCCACCCATGTCCAAGTCGCGGAAAGTTTCGCACTCTGCTGAAACGACGCAGCACGAAAACGAGCTCGCAACGCTGGAAAACATGCGCAACCGGATCCTGCTGCAGTTGATGCGCGAGGAAATCCGTCTCAAGCGGATATTGGAGGCCGGCCCGCAGGCAGCCTCCGCGTCCGAAGACGTCGTGCTCTCCGACCCGCAACCCCCGCGCTCGGTGAAGGAGGGCGAATGAGCGCAACCGCGCCCAGGTCCGCGCCGATCACCAACGCAATGACGGTGGACGTCGAGGACTACTTCCAGGTCGCGGCGTTCGAGCGCTGCATCGCGCGCGCGGACTGGCCGCGCTGGCCGGTGCGGGTCGACGCCAACACCCGACGAATACTGGAACTGTTCGCGCGGCAACGCATCCACGCCACCTTCTTCATTCTCGGCTGGGTCGCGGAACGCTACCCCGCATTGGTGCGCGACATCAGCATGTCGGGGCATGAAGTCGCGAGCCACGGCTTCGGCCACGAGCGCCTCACCAATCTGAGCCGCGCCGAGTTCCGCGACGGCATCGTTCGTACCAAACACCTGCTGGAAGATTTGAGTGGCACCCAGGTGCTGGGCTACCGCGCACCCAGCTGGTCGATCGGCCCCGCCACGCTGTGGGCCCACGAGGAACTGCACGAAGCCGGTTATCGCTACAGCTCCAGCGTCGCGCCCATCCGGCATGACCTCTACGGCATGCCCGCGGCGCCGCGTTTCGCCTTCGTCACCGCGGGTTCCGGCTTGCTGGAAGTGCCGGTGACCACGGTGCAGATGTGGGGACGCAACTGGCCCTGCGGCGGTGGGGGATTTTTCCGGTTGCTGCCCTATCCGGTATTCCGGCGCGGGTTGCGGCGCGTCAACCGCAGCGACCGGCGCGCGGGCGTGTTCTATTTTCATCCGTGGGAAATCGACCCGCAACAACCGCGCGTGCCCGGCGTGACGCTCAAGAACCGCGTGCGCCACTATCTGAATCTTGCACGCACGGCGCCCCGCGTCGAACGCCTGCTGCGCGATTTTCGTTTCGACCGCATGGATCGGGTGTTTCTCGATTCCGGGCATGCGGATTATCCGGTGGTGGATCTCGAATCCGCCGGATCGCGCGTGAATTAGGGAGTGTGCCATGCCAGATCATGCCAACGACGGTCGATCCGCCAGCGCCTGTGTCGTCAAGCGCCTGGAGCGTGGCGGCGAGAAGCGCTGGGACGCGTTCGTCCAGGATGCGCCACCCGCCACCTGCTGCCACTGGTCCGCGTGGCGCGGCGTGGTCGAGGGGCTTGGCCACCGCAGTCATTACCTGTATGCGGAACGTGACGGCGCCATCACCGGCGTGCTGCCCTTGGCGGAGGTTCGCAGTTGGCTGTTTGGCCATGCCCTGATCTCCACCCCGTTGTGCGTGTACGGTGGGGTCGCGGCAGCCGATGCGGAAAGCGCAGCGTGCCTCACGCAGGCGGCGGCGTCACTCGCCGACGAGCTGCGCGTGGATTACCTGGAGTTGCGCAATCGCGAGCCCGCCGCGGGCGACTGGCCCGTCAAGGATTTGTATGTCCAGTTTCGCAAACCGCTGTTTGCCGATGACGACAGCAACCTGAAGGCGCTGCCCACGTACCGCCGCGCGACGGTTCGCAAAAGCCTGAAACGGGGCCTCGAAGCACATCACGACGGCAGCGTTGACGAGTTCTATCCGGTATTCGCCGAGAGCGTGCGCAATCTCGGCACGCCGGTCTTGTCGCGCCGGTGTTTCGAGAGTCTGAAGCAGGCGTTCGGCGACGCCTGCGAAATCACCGTGATCACGCATCAGGGGCGTGCGGTGGCCACGGTGTTGAGCTTCTACTTCCGCGATGAGGTGCACGTCTATTACGCCGGAAGTCTGCGTGACGCGCGGCATCTCCTGCCCAACGATTTCATGTATTGGGCAGTGATGCAGCGCGCGGCGGAGCGCGGCGCGCGGGTGTTCGATTTCGGTCGCAGCAAGCGGGGCACCGGCTCATTCGAATTCAAGCAGCACTGGGGCTTCGAACCGGTGCCGCTGCCCTACGCATACCACCTCGTGCGGGCCAGGGAGGTGCCCAACCTCAGCCCCACCAATCGCAAATACCACCTGTTCATCGAGGCGTGGAAGCGGTTGCCGCTGCCGGTGAGCTGTGCCATCGGCCCCTGGTTCGCGAAGGATCTGGGGTAGCGGCATGGACGCGGTATTGTTTCTCTGCCATCGGCTGCCGTGGCCGCCCGACAAGGGCGACAAGATCCGCTCGTACCACGTATTGCGGCGGCTTGCCGAGCACTATCGCGTCTTTCTCGGTACGTTCGTGGACGACACCGGCGACTGGCAATACCAGGCTGCGGTGGAAGCCATATGTGCCGGCACGTGCATCCGGCCCTTGAAGCCGTGGCGTGCCCGCTGGCGTGCGCTGGCGGCCCTGCCACGCGGCGAGGCGCTCACCGTCGGCTATTACCACGACCGCACCCTGCGGCGGTGGGTGGATGCGGTGATCGCGGAACACCGGCCGAAGCTGGCGCTGTGCTATTCGTCCGGGGTGGCGCCTCTGGTGATGCGCAAGCCGGAGCTGCGCCGCGTGATGGATTTCGTCGATGCGGACTCGGACAAGTGGCGACAATACGCCCAGGCCCGGCGCGGCTTGGCGCGCATGGTGTACGCGCGCGAGGCACGGCGGCTTGCAAAGTTCGAGCGCGCGGTTGCCGCTGAATTCGACGCCAGCCTGTTCGTTTCCGAAGCCGAAGCCGCATTCTTCCGCGCTCATCAAGATGTCGCGAGCGGCCCGGTGCGCGGGATCGCCAACGGGGTGGACGCGGTCTACTGGGACCCGCAGCGCCAGTACCCCGATTTCTGCGAGCCGGGCACCCGGGCCATCGTGTTCGCGGGCGCGATGGATTACCGCGCCAACGTGGACGCGGTGGAATGGTTCGTGCGCGAGGTGTGGCCGCGGGTTTTCGAGCGGCGCCCGGAAGCGCGCTTTTACATCGTCGGCAGCAACCCGACGCCAGATGTGCGTGCGCTGGCGCAACGCGGGGGGGTGGTCGTCACCGGACGCGTGCAGGACGTGCGGCCGTACCTCGCGCATGCGCACGCGGTGGCAGCGCCGCTGCGGATTGCACGGGGCATCCAGAACAAGGTGCTGGAAGCACTGGCGATGGAGAAGGTGGTGCTGGCTACCCCGCAGGCTTGGGAGGGCATTGAGGATTTCGAGGGGCGCCAGGGCTGCATCAGCGCGTCGCCCGAAACGGTGGCAGCAGAGGCCCTGCGCTGGCTGGATCAGCCTGTTGCCGCACGGGTGCCGGCGGCGCGCGCCATGGTTCGGAACCGTTACGACTGGGCGCGCAATCTGGACGCCTACGAATCCGTGTTGCGCGGCGCGCCACCCAGTGCGGCGATTGCGCCTGCTGCGCGCGTCGTGTCGATGGAGGCGTGCCCGTGAACCGGGTGCTTGCCGCCAAGGCTGGCATTTTCGAGCGCGCAGCCGGCTGGATGCCTGCGATGCTTGCGTTCGCGGCCGCGGTAATCGTGCTGCTGGCGTGTTACTGGCAAACGGTGCAGTCGATGGTGGACGTCTGGACCCACGACGGAACCTTCCAGTACGCGTTCCTGATCTTTCCGTTGAGCGCCTGGGTTGCCTTCGATCTGCGCGCTCGATTGCGCGCCAATCCGCCGTTGCCAAGCATCTGGGGGCTGGCGGCCGTGGCGCTGTTGGTGTGCGTGTGGTACGCGGGGCGCCTGCTGGACGTGAACCTGGCGCAACATTTCGCGTTCGTGGCACTGTTCCCGGCGTTGGTGCTGGCCTGCTGGGGCTGGCGCGCGCTGTGGGTGCTGGCGTTCCCACTCGCCTATCTGGTGGTGTTCGCGGTGCCGTGGGGCGACGGACTGGTGGGCCCGCTGCAGGACATCACGGCACACATCGCGGTGCGGATGCTGGAACTGACCGGTACACCGGTGCTGCTCAACGGCCGCGAGATCGTCACGCCTTCGGCGGTGTGGATGGTGGCTGACGCATGCAGCGGCGTGAAATTCTTCATCGCTTGCACCGCGCTCGGATGCCTGTACGCATATCTGATGTACCGGCGCTGGTGGAAGCGCATGCTGTTCGTGGTGCTGGCGGCGGTGGTACCGATCATCGCCAATGGCTTGCGGGTGTATTTCACGGTGCTGATCGGCGACACGTGGGGGCTGAAATACGCGACCGGCACGGACCACATGATTTTCGGCTGGCAGTTCTTCGGCACGGTGCTGGTGCTGTTGCTGCTGGCCGGATGGTTTTTCCGCGACCGCTTCGTGGCACGCGAGGCCGCGTCCATCCGCGACGACAAGCCTGCGGGTGCGCGTGCCGTGGTTTGGGTTGCGGTGCTGGCGACGTTGGCCGCGGGCCCGGTGCTGGCAGCGGGGCTGGCAGCAGCGACACCTTCCGAGGCGATACATCTGGCTGCGCCCGCGCCCGCAGGATGGTCCGGTCCACACGCGCCGAGCGAAGGCTGGGCTCCCTTGTTCAAGGGCGCGGCGGGCGAGGTGCGGGCGAGCTATCGATCTGCGTTGCACGGCGAAGAGATCGGCATGTTCCATGCTGTATATACCGGCAAGCCGCGCCGCGGGCACAGTCTGATCACCTATGGCAACAACGTGTTCGACCCGGACAAGGCACGCATCCTCGCAAGCGCCGCGCACCGCGTCGAACTAGCCGGCGGCTCGAGCGTGACCGCGCGCGAACTCAGGCTGGTCGATGCGGAAGGTCCGCGCCTGGTGTGGTACTGGTACTGCGTCGACTTGCGCTGCACCGCGTCGCCGGCGCTGACCAAACTGTTGCAGGCATGGGATGTCTTGCGCGGCGCCGATCCGCGCTCTTCGGTGTGGGCGTTGTCGGCGCGGGTTGCCAACGGCGAGGAAGCGCAGGCGCGGGCGGGCTTGCGCGCGTTCGCACGTGCGTTGCCCGGCGCCGATGCGGGGGTCCACGGTAAAGCCATCGCGGGTGGGACCACGCGATGAACGACCGGCCGCTGATCGCACACGTGCTCTACCGCTTCGATACCGGCGGGATGGAGCGCATTGCTCTTTCCGTCATCAATCGCACACGCGATCGCTATCGTCACGCGGTCATCTGTCTTGCGGGTTACGGCGCGTTGCGCGACGAGATTGCGGACGCGTCCGTGCCCTGCCTGTCGCTGGACAAGCGGCCGGGCAAGGATCCTGGCTGCTATTTCCGGTTGTGGCACGCGTTGCGGTTGCTGAAACCTGATCTGGTGCAGACCTACAACATCGGTGCGCTGGACGCGACGCCGGCCATCAGGTTGGCGGGCGTGCGCCGGATCGTGCATGCCGAACACGGGCGCGATGTGACGGATCCAAAGGGAGACAACCCGAGATATCTGCGGCTGCGGCGCTGGATGGCGCCTTTCATCGGTCGCTTCGTCACCGTGTCTCGCGATTTGCAGCACTGGCTCGTGGAGCGTGCGCGCATCCGGCCGGACAAGGTGACGTGCATTCCGAACGGGATCGACGTGGCGGCATTCGATGTGGCGCGCGTTCCACCGCAGCCACGCGTGCTGCTGGGCGAGTTCGCGCCACCGGGCAGCGTGCTGATCGCGAACGTGGCGCGCTTGGACAAGGTGAAGGATCAGGCGGGGTTGCTCGCCGCGTTCAAGCTGCTGGAAGAACGTGCCGGACAGCAGGGCGCCGATTTCCGCTTGATCATCGTCGGTGGCGGACCGGAGCACGAAGCCCTGCAGCGCCGCATCGAACAGCTTGGCCTGACCCTAACGGTGCGCCTGCTCGGCAACCGCAGCGATGTCGCGGCGCTGTTGGCTGAGAGCGATGTGTTCGTGCTGTCGTCGATCGCCGAAGGAACGCCGCTCACGCTTCTTGAGGCGATGGCCTCCGGATTGCCGGTAGTCGCGACCGAGGTAGGCGGCGTGGCGTCGCTTGTCGAGAACGGCACGACCGGTACGCTGGTTCCGCCTGGCGATGCGCCAGCGCTGGCCGAGGCACTTGACCCTTACATTGCGGACGAAGCTCTGCGTCGTCGTCACGGCGACGCCGGTCGTGCGCGCGTCACCGCGCGCTTCAGTTTGAATGCCATGCTGTCTGCGTACACAGCGCTCTACGACGAGCTGCTGGGTCGGCGGGCCAGTGCGTCGCAGTCACGCATCGCGGCCGGCCTCGCCGGGCGCGGGGAGCACTGACATGTGCGGTATCGCCGGAATCGTGTTGTCGCGCGCCGGGGGCGTGAACGAGCGCATCCTGCTGGCGATGCGGGATGCGCAATATCACCGCGGGCCCGACGAAGCTGGCATTTATCTGGGGAAAGGCGCCGGGCTTGGCCATCGCCGCCTGTCCATCATCGATCTGGCGCATGGCCAGCAACCAATGGTGGACGAAGCGGGCGGCCTGGCGCTCGTGTACAACGGCGAGATGTACAACTTCGAAGCGCTCAAGGCGGAACTGGAAGGGCTGGGCGTCGCATTCCAAACCCGTTGCGACACCGAAGTTCTCCTGCGTGCATGGCAGCATTGGGGCGAGGCTTGCCTCACGCGCCTGGTCGGAATGTTCGCGTTCGCGGTGTGGGACATGCGTGCGCGGCGCGTGTATCTCGCGCGCGACCACGTCGGCATCAAGCCGCTGTATTACGGCTTCACGACCGGCGGCGACATGGTATTCGCCTCGGAACTGAAAGGAGTGCTCGCGCATCCCGACGTTGCCCGCGAACTCGACCCGCAAGCGCTGGAGGATTATCTGGCTTTGGGCTACGTGCCGGAGCCCGGGAGTATCTTCCGCAACGTCTTCAAATTGTCGCCGGGGCATTGGTTGAGCTGGGGCGCCGGCGAAGGCTGCCCCTCGCCGCGCCAGTACTGGGACGTCCCGTTTGCGGTCGACGCGCATCTGCCCGAAGGCGACGCACGCGACGAGTTGCGCGGGCTGCTGGATCGCGCCGTCAAGAGCCAGATGGTGTCCGACGTGCCGCTCGGCGCGTTTCTTTCCGGCGGCGTGGATTCGAGCGCGGTGGTCGCCAGCATGAGCCGCGCCTCACGCGACCCGGTGCGCACCTGTTCGATCGGTTTCGATCACGACGCCTTCGACGAAACGCGCTACGCGCGTGAAGTTGCAACACATCTGCACACGCAGCATTTCGAGGAACGGGTCAAAGGCGATGATTCGTCGATGCTGGATGCGCTGGCGGCGATTTACGACGAGCCGTTCGCCGACAGTTCCGCGTTGCCCACCTACCGCGTGTGCGAGCTGGCGCGCCGCCACGTGACCGTTGCCCTTTCGGGTGATGGCGGCGATGAGAACTTCGCGGGTTACCGGCGTTACCGTTTGCACGCGTGGGAAAGCGGCTTGCGTGCTCGCCTGCCACATGCAATCCGGCAACCGCTGTTCGGCTTGCTCGGTGACGTTTACCCCAAGGCCGACTGGGCGCCGCGTCCATTGCGTGCCAAGACCACGCTTCAGGGATTGGCGCACGACAATGTCGAAGCCTACTTCCACAGCGTCAGCACCACGCCAGCCGCGGTGCGTCAGCAGCTCTACAGCGCGGACTTCAAGCGCGACCTGCAGGGCTACAGCGCGTTGGCGGTGTTTCGCGCGCACGCGGCGCGCGCGCCCGTCGAACACCCGTTGCTGCTCGCCCAGTATCTGGATTTCAAGACCTGGTTGCCGGGCGACATCCTGACCAAGGTGGATCGCGCCAGCATGGCACACAGCCTGGAAGTGCGGGTGCCGTTGCTCGATCACCGCATGGTGGAATGGGCGTCGAACCTCCCGCCCGCGCTGAAACTGCGACGGGGCGAAGGCAAGTACATTTTCAAGAAGACGCTGGAGCGGGATTTGCCGCGCGACGTGTTGTACCGGCCCAAGATGGGCTTCAGCGTGCCGCTGGCGGCGTGGTTGCGCGGCCCGCTGCGCGCGAACGTGCAAAACGCGATTCGCGATGGAGCGCTGGCCGATAGTGGCTGCTTCGAGTCCGCAACGCTCGAGCGCCTGGTGCGGCAACACCTCTCGGGTCAACGCGACCACAGCGCAACGCTCTGGAAGCTGTTGATGCTGGATGCCTTCCTGCGCCACACCCGGAAGTCGTCGGCGGCCGTGATGCCGACGCAGCCGGTGCGCGAATCGCGCGCCGTGGCCGGAGCGCGGCCATGAAGCCCTGCATTCTGGTATTCGGCATGCCGCGTTCCGGCACCACCTGGATCGGCAAGCTGTTCGACAGTCATCCGTACACGCTGTACCGGCACGAGCCCGACAGCGTGCGGCGGCTTGCGATGCCGTTGTTTCCCGAGGCGGAAGACGCCCCGCGCTATCGGGACGAGCTGGAACGGTTCATCGCTCTGCTGCCGCGGATGCGCTCGCCCGAAGTGGTCGGCAAACTGCCCCTGTTTGCGAAGAGTTACCAGTCCACCTTTGCGTTGGCGGCTTACCGCGCCAGCGTGGTGGCCGCCAAGGTTGCCAGTCGCGCGCATCGACACTTTCCCTGTCTTTATCGCCCGACCGCAGAGGGGGATGAACAGGCAAGCGTGGTCTGGAAATCCATCGAATCGTCGGGACGGTTGGGTCTGTGTATCCAGGCACTGCCGCAGGCCCGGGCCATTCACCTGACCCGTCATCCCTGTGGCTACGTGGCGTCGGTCATGCGTGGCCACGCAGCGCGCCGTTTCACCGGCGAAGCGCCCGGCACCGACGACCGCTGGCTGCTGAAGTTGTTGTTGGCTACAGCCACCGGAAAGCAACACGGCTTGACCGTCGACGATCTCGCGCGGCTCCCGCTCGACGAACGCCTGGCGTGGCGCTGGGTGCTGATCCAGGAAAAAATCCTTGCGGATGTCGCGGGCTGCGAGCGCGTCTTGACCGTTCAGTACGAAGACGTCTGCGCCAGACCCATCGAAATGACCCGGCGCATGTTCACGTTCGCCGGGCTCGACTGGCAAGCGCAAACCGAGCGGTTCATCGAGGCCAGTACGCACGGCACCGGAACGGATTACTACAGTGTCTTCAAGAATCCGCAGGCTTCGGCGGACCGTTGGCGTTCGGAACTGTCGCCACCGGTCATCGAACGCATCCAGCAAATCCTGCGCGAAAGCCCGCTGCATCGCCTGTACGATGACCAACCTGCGACCGCCAAGCTGCTGCCGGAGGTGATGGCGTGAACACCGCCTCACTGTTCCGTGCCGGCGATGGCGCCCGCAGGTACTCACCGCACGCGAAAGCCGACATGTTGCCGCGCGAGAAACCCATGGTGGCCGTTCCGGAAACGGATGACCAGCGCCGGATTCACTTGCTGGTCGTCGCCAGCCTGTATCCGAACGCTGCCCAGCCGCGTCATGGCGTGTTTGTCGAGGAACGGCTGCGGCATCTGGTGAAAACCGGGCGTGTTACCGCGACCGTGATTGCGCCGGTGCCGTGGTTTCCATTCCGGCACCCGCGCTTCGGGACTTACGCTACGTTCGCACGCGTGCCAAGACATGAAGAACGCTTCGGCATCCGCATTCTGCATCCGCGCTATCCGGTGATACCGAAACTCGGGATGAACCTCGCGCCATCGCTGCTGTACCGCGCGCTGCTGCCGGTGGTGCGCCGCGTTGCGAGTGAGGAAGCCTTCGACCTCATCGACGCACATTACTTTTATCCCGACGGTGTGGCTGCGGCGCGCCTGGGCATTGCGCTCGGCAAACCGACCGTGATCACGGCGCGCGGCAGCGATGTGAACGTGATCGCGCGGCACCGCAGGCCGGCCGGGCAGATCAAGTGGGCGGCGGTACATGCCAGCGCCGTGGTCACCGTGTCGAATGCCCTGAAAGACAAAGTCGAGTCGTTGGGCGTGAGTCCGGACAAGGTGGTGACGCTGCGCAACGGCGTCGATCTCGAACGTTTCCGGCCGCTGGATCGCGCGACCATCCGCGCACGATTGAACCTGGCCGGCCCGGTCTGGCTGACCGCAGGCCATCTGGTCGAGCTCAAGGGCGTGCACATCGCCATCGCGGCGCTCGCGCGAGTCGCGGATGTGACGTTGCTGGTTGCCGGAGATGGCCCCGAGAGGGACGCGCTGCAGCAGTTGGCAAAACGTTTGGGAGTTGCCAACCGCGTGCGTTTTCTCGGCACGATCGGACATGACGGATTGTGCGATTACTACAACGCCGCCGACGCCTTGATCCTGGCGTCCAGCCGCGAGGGCATGCCCAACGTGGTGCTTGAGTCGCTTGCGTGTGGCACGCCGGTGGTGGCGACAGCGGCCGGCGGCATACCGGAATTGGTGGTTTGTCCCGAAGCGGGAGAACTGATGCACGCGCGCACGCCGGACGCCTTGGTGCAGGCTTGGGAGGCGTTGCGGGTCCGCACGCCGGATCGGGCACTGACCCGGAAGTTCGCCGAAACGCTCGGCTGGCAACCGATGGTCGCGGCGCAGTGCGCGCTGTACGAGCGCGTGCTTGCGGCAGGTCACGGACACGTCGTGGCGGGAGCAACGCGATGAACGACAGCGTGGCCATCGCGCGCCCTGAAAAGTTGCCGGCTGCCCACGTGGAACGGCCGTTGCGCATCCTGCACGTGCTCGATCACTCACTGCCCCTGCACAGCGGGTACACGTTCCGCACGCTCGCGATCCTCGAACAGCAGCGCGCACTGGGCTGGGAAACATTCCATCTCACCAGTCCCAAACAGGGCAGCGGCGAGTTGCGCGAAGAGCAAATCGGGGAATGGTCGTTCCAGCGCACGCCGCCTGCTTCCGGTGTGCCGGCCCAACTTCCGTTGCTCCGGCACCGCTGGCTGATGAAGGCGCTGCGTGCACGGCTCGCCGAAGTGGTGGAGCACTTGCGCCCCGACATCCTGCACGCGCACTCGCCGGTGTTGAACGCGCTGCCGGCCCTCGACGTCGGTCGCGCCGCCGGCATTCCCGTGGTCTACGAAGTGCGTGCGTTCTGGGAGGACGCCGCCGCCGATCTCGGCACCGCACGCGAGTGGGGGCCGCGCTATCGCCTGACGCGCGCGCTGGAAACGCGCGCCCTGCAGCGCGCGGATGCCGTCACCACGATTTGCGAAGGCCTGCGCAGCGACATGCTGGCGCGCGGCATTCCCGAGGACAAGATCACGGTGATTCCCAATGCCGTGGACACGTCGCGATTCCAGTTCGGCGACGCGCCCGATGTGGCCTTGATGGAAAGCTTCGGCCTGACACGGGGAGCAACACTCGGGTTCGCGGGTTCGTTCTATGCGTACGAAGGGTTGAACCTGTTGCTTGAGGCCATGCCACTGATATTGCGCAGTGTGCCGCAGGCACGTCTGCTGCTGCTGGGCGGCGGGCCGCGCGACGCAAGCCTGCGCGCGCTGACCGCGCGGCTTGGCATCGAGGATGCGGTGCATTTCACGGGGCGGGTGCCGCACGCCGAGGTGGCGCGCTACTACAGCGTCATGGACGTCATGGTGTATCCGCGCATCTCGCGGCGGTTGACGGAACTGGTCACGCCCTTGAAACCGTTGGAAGCCATGGCCATGGGCAAGCTGGTGGCGGCTTCGGATGTCGGCGGCCACCGCGAGTTGATACGCGACGGCGACAACGGCCACCTGTTCCCGGCGGGTTCCAGCGAGGCGCTGGCGCGCTGCCTGATGGATGTCCTGCAAACACCGGCGACGTGGAGCGTGATGGTTGCGCGCGGACGGGATTTCGTCGAGCGCGAGCGTACCTGGAAGGCCAGCGTGGCGCGCTACCGCGCGGTGTATGACCGCGCGCTGGGTGGGGCCCGGCACCTCCGCGAGCAAACCGCATGACGATCGATACGCCAGCGGTGGTTCTGGGGGCGGGCGCCAACGGGCTCGGGGTGGCGCGCAGCCTGGCGCGTGCGCGCGTGCCGACCTGGTTGCTGGACACCGATGCAAGTCGGCCGGAAATGTACACGCGCGCAGCCAAGCCGCTTGCGATGCGCGCGTTGCAGGGCGAAGTGCTGATCGCGGAGTTGGAGCGATTTGCAAGTACGGCGTTCCGCGGTGCCCGCCCGGTGTTGTTCATGACCCAGGAAGAAACCGTGCGCACTGTTTCGCAGCAGCGCGAGCGCCTGGCCGGACATTACCGCTTCGCGCTTCCGGCAAGGGAAACGGTGGACGCCCTGCAGCACAAGCAAGGCTTCCAGCGGCTGGCCGAACAGCACGACGCGCCGATTCCGCCGCTGGTGCACGTGCGCACGCTTGAGGATTTGTCCGGGCTCGCGCGTTTGCACTATCCGGTCGTGGTCAAGCCCGGCGGACGCCACGCGGAATATGCACGCCGGTTCAAGAAGGCCTATCGGGTGGAAGACGCGGCGCAAGCCGAGGAACTGGTCGGGCGCATCCTGCCGGTGATGCCGGACGTGGTGGTGCAGGAGTGGATCGAGGGTCCGGATTCCAGCATTTATTTCTGCCTGCAGTATCTCGATCGGCAAGGCCGCGTCACCGCATCATTCACCGGCCGCAAGATTCGTTCGTGGCCACCGCAGACGGGTGGCACCGCAAGCTGCACCGCCGCACGGGAGGCGCATGCCGAACTCTCGCGGCTCACCGAACAATTTTTCCGCGCAACCGGGGTCGTCGGCATGGCCAGCATGGAATACAAGCGCGACGCGCGCAGCGGCGCGTTCCGGATGGTGGAACCCACCATCGGCCGCACCGATTATCAGGAAGAAGTGGCCACGTTGAATGGCGTCAACCTGCCGCATGCCGCGTGGTGTTCCGAAGTCGGAGCGGCTTTCCCCGAACCAGTGCCGGCGGGACGGCCGCAGGTTTGGCGCGTACGCTCCGAAGACCGGCAATCGGCCGCCGCGCAAAAACAGTCGGCGCGCCAAGGCTGCGAGGGCGCCGCGGGCATCGCCGATGCTTTGTGGCGCGGGTCCGATCCCGTGCCGGGTCTTGTGCAGGGCTGGCGTCACGTGCGACGCGCACTGCAACGCCGGGCCGCGGGCATGCTGCCGGGATCGCAAACGGCAGGAAGCAAGCCATGAGCGTGATTGCAAAACTTCTGCCACGACGGTCGGTGCGATCGAATGCAAGCCCGGAACTCGGCTTGCAGGCCGCCGCCGAATGGCTGAAGCGTGCGCAGGACGCCACGGGTTCCGGCGGCGTCAGCGCCAACTACGACGCGGTGAAACGCCAATGGGCGGGCGCGTATCCGGAAACCACCGGTTACATCATCCCGACCTTCTTCCGCTATGCGGAATTCTCCGGCGACAAGGACTGCCGCGAGCGTGCCGTTCGCATGGCCGCATGGGAGTCGGACATCCAGCTCGCCGAGGGCGGCGTGCGTGCCGGCACGCTGGATGCGGCGCAGGTCGTGCCGACCATCTTCAACACCGGGCAAGTCCTGTTCGGATGGGCGGCGGCCTGGCAGCAGACGCGCGATGCGCGTTTTCGCGATTCGCTGGTGCGTGCGTCCGACTGGCTGGTCGCGGCCCAGGATCCGGATGGCGCGTGGCGGCGCTTCGCATCACCGTTTGCCGCGCATGCGCTGAATACCTACAACACCCGCGTGGCGTTCGGGTTGGCGCAGGCGGGGCGCGTCCTCGACGAGCCACGCTATGTCGAAGCCGCAGCCAGGGATGTGCAATGGGCGTTGACCCGGATGCACGCCAACGGCTGGCTCGAGGACAACGATCTGGAAGACAACGCGCGGCCGCTCACGCACACGATCGCCTACGCCACGCGCGGTATCCTGGAAGTCGGGCTGATCGCGGGCAACGACGGATTCGTGGATGCGGCAGCGCGCATCGCGAAGGCCGTCGCGCAAACGCAACGCGCCGACGGCGCATTGCCGGGGCGGCTGGATTCCGACTGGCGCGCAGCCAGCCGCTGGACTTGCGTGACCGGCAACGCGCAGATGGCCATCGTCTGGCAGCGGCTGGCCCTGGAGACCGGCGATCGCGCATGGCTGCCGGCAGCCGAGCGCGCCAATCGCTTCAATCTGTCCGTCCAGAACCTCACGGCGGATGACGGCGGTGTGCGGGGAGGCATCCCGGGTTCGCATCCGCTCAATGGCGGCTACATGAAAAATCGCTATCCGAACTGGGCGGCCAAGTTCTTCATGGACGCGCTCATGTTGCAGCTGGAAACGGGCTGACACGATGCGCGACATTGCCCTAGCCCTGTTCATCTTCGGGACGATCCCCTTCATCCTGATGCGTCCGTTCGTCGGGCTCTTGGTATGGTCGTGGCTGGGGTACATGAATCCGAACCGGCTGTGTTACGGGTTCGCGATCAATTTCCCGTGGGTGTACCTGGTTGCGGTGGTTACTCTGATCGGCTTGATCTTCAGCAAGGAAAGCAAAAAAATTCCGCTGAGCGCGGTCAGCGTGCTGCTGATGATGTTGCTGCTTTGGACCGGGCTGTCCACGTTGCATGCGGTCGTGCCGGTCTCGGCGTGGGACAGATGGCAGTCGTTTGCCAAGACCCTGATCATGGTCTTCGTCACCTTGATGCTGGTCAACAGCCGCGAACGGATGCGTTGGCTGGTCTGGATGATCGTGGTCTCACTGGGGTTCTACGGCTTCAAGGGCGGCATCTACACGATCCTTCACGGCGGCGTCAATCATGTGCTCGGCCCTCCCAAGAGTTTCATTGCCGACAACAACGCGCTCGCACTGGCGTTGTGCATGACACTGCCATTGATGCGCTATCTGCAACTATACGAAGCCCGGAAATGGGTACGCGTCGGTCTGGGCTTCGGCATGTTGTTCACGGGCATCGCGGTACTTGGCACGTATTCGCGCGGCGGGTTGATCGCGTTGGCCATCGTGGCCGGCACGCTGTTCCTGAAGAGCCGACGCCGGTTGGCGCTGGTGCTGGTCATCGTTGTGGTGGGGATTACCGCCTATCACTTCATGCCGCCGCAGTGGACGGCACGAATGGATACATTGCAGCACGCCAGTCAGACCGATTCGGGCCAGGAACGGATTCAATCCTGGACATTTGCATTGAACGTGGCGATTCATCGGCCGCTGCTGGGCGGCGGTTTCGACGATTATCAGAGTGCATGGTTGTGGGCGAAGTATGCCCCCGCGGGAGCTATCCAGCGCGCGATACACAGCATTTACTTTCGCATGTTGGGTGAACAGGGTTTCCCGGGGCTGATTCTTCTCCTTGGGCTCCTGTTTGCAAGCTGGCGCAATTGCAGCGTGGTCAGAAAGATGACGCGTTCGTCGCCTGAGCAAAAATGGGCCTTCGACCTTGCCTCGATGATGCAGGTGTCCCTGGTGGCGTTCATCGTGGCGGGCGCTGGGCTGCCAATGAGTTATTTCGACTTGAGCTATCAGCTCATGGCGTTGACCGCGGTTTTGGCTGGCTACTGCGCATTGCAGGTTCAAAGTCGGCAAGCGGTCGGGAAGCGGGCGCGCTTCGGGTCGATCACGCCAACCAGACAGCAGCCCCATGCACTCCGCGGGCCGTGACGTGGGGCGCCCCGTCTTGATGATTGCCTATCACTTTCCTCCGGCCGCGATGGGGAGCGGGCATCTGCGTACCCTCGGCTTCGCCCGCTATCTGCCGGCGCTCGGCTGGGACCCGATCGTATTGTCGGCGCGGTCGCTTGCGTATCCACGTACGGCACCGATGGATGATGAAGCCATTCCGCCGGGTTGCCGGGTCTCGCGCAGCCTGGCGTTCGACGCCCGCCGCCATTTCGGGATTGGTGGCAAATACCCGGCATTCCTGGCGCAGCCCGATCGCTGGGCATCGTGGTGGCCGTCCGCGGTTTTGCAGGGACTGCGGATCATACGGCGGCAACAGGTGCGTGCGATCTGGTCCACCTATCCGATCATGACCGCGCACTGCATCGCCCGGACCCTGAGCAGGGCCAGCGGATTGCCATGGATTGCGGATTTTCGGGATCCCGTGAAGAGTTCGGTCGAGGCGGGAAATGCCTTTTCCGTGGCTTCGCAGCAGCGCTGGGAACCGCGAGTCCTGCGCAGCGCGGCGCGCATCACGTTCACGACACCGGGGGCCTTGCGTGTCTATGCCGAGCGGTATCCCGACGCCGCAGGGGCGGGACGTCTGGCGGTCATTGCGAACGGCTATGACGAAACCGCGTTCGCCGACCTGCCGAAGGCTTCGCCACTGCTGACCGGCCGTCCGCTGGTCATGGTCCACAGCGGCCTTTTGTATCCTGACGGCCGCAATCCGGTGCCGTTCCTTGCCGCGCTTGCACGACTCAAGGCTGCCGGAAGCATCGCTGCGGACAACCTGAAAATTGTCCTGCGGGCGAGCGGCAACGAGTCGGTCTATGCGCGGGAAATACAGCGCCTGGGTCTTGACGGGATGGTGGTGCTCGCGCCTCCCGTTTCCAACCGCGAAGCACTGGTCGAACAAGCGACAGCCGATGCACTGTTGCTGTTCCAGGGCCGCCGATTCGATCGGCAGGTGCCGGCCAAGCTTTATGAGTATCTGCGGATCGGTCGTCCGATTTTCGCCTTGGTGGGAGATCAGGGAGACACTGCGGCGATCTTGCGTGATGTCGGTGGAGCGGAGATGGTCCCGGAGGACGATGTCGCTTCGATCGAGGTGCGTCTGCGCGAGTTCATTACGGCGTTGCGCGCGGATCAGGCGCTACGGGCTCGCCCGGGTGCAGTCGAGCGATTTTCGAGACGTGAAGGCACGGCATTGCTCGCCGGGTTGCTCGACCAGGCGGTCGCGGAACGCGCGGAGCCGCCCCATTGAACGTGCCGATTCCCAGCAACGCCACCGCCCGGGCTGCACACTGCTTGAATCCGGACGCGCCAATATTCCTCACCGGGTTTGCCCGCTCCGGCACCACATGGGCAAACCGGATCCTGTGCGACTACTTCGACGCGGGCTTCGTCAACGAGGGTCAGTTCATCGTGTCGTTTGGCCTGCGCATCGCGCAATACGGCGATCTGTGCGTGGATGGGAACTGGAATCGGCTGTTGCGCGATCTCCGCGATGACCCGTTCTTTGCAATTCTCGGGCGTAATTACCCGGTGCGGATGGACTGGCAGCGCATCGCGGCGGCCCAGAGGACGTTCTCGGCGCTCGTGTTGGATATGTTGGGCCAAATTGCGGAGCAGACGGGCAAGCACAGGATTGGCTCGAAGTATCCCGTGTTCGGCCGTTACCTTGAATTGCTGAACGCGCATTTTCCGAAATGCCGGGTGGTGCACGTGATACGCGACGGCCGTGACTGCGCGCTGTCCCATCGGCACATGACCTGGGGACATCAGAATGCCTATGCGGCGGCGGTGCATTGGCGCGAATATCTGGACAAGGCACAACGCGGCTCACAGGCCATGCCGGACAGGTACCTGGAAATTCGCTACGAGGATCTGCTGGGCAATCCCGAAGTCACCATCGCGGCCTTGGAGAAGTTCATTACGGGGGCGCCTCCGGGACTCGTCACCGAGCGTTTCATGCGCGTTGCGAAGCTAAAGCCCGAGAAAATTGCTGGCTGGCGGCAGGCCATGACGCCCCGCGAACAAGCCATTTTCGAAGGGGCCGCCGGCGATGTCCTGCAACGGCTGGGATATCCGTTGACGGGCACCGGCCGCGCACTGCCATGGTTCGAGCGTAGCCTGTACACGATGCACGACCGGTGCAGCCGTGAAGCTTGGCACTGGGCGCGCAGGTGTGTCCCGGCGATATCCGAATACAAGTAAGGACCTCCAATGTCTGATCGTCCGCCTGTCATCGGACTCGTCGCCCGGGCGTCGCGGTTGCTGTGGCGCCGCGTGCCCGGCATCGCCTTGTGCATCGCATCCGCAAGCTTGCCGTTCGCTGCGTTCGCGGCGCCGGCCGGTTCCACGGCCGCACAGGCGACGGTCACCGCGGAAAATACTTCAGGTGAATCGCTGCAGCAGGTTCCGGCGACTTTTGGAGAGCCGTTTCGTGCTGGCGATATTCCGCGCGGTGACACGGTGGTCGCGTATCTGGATGGCAAGGCCCTGCCTACCCAAACCGACGTCAAGGCGCTCAATCGCGATGGATCGATGCGCCACGCCGTGATGACGGTGTTGCTGCCTGCACTTGCGGGGCGAGCATCCAGACCGTTGGCCTTGCGCGCGGTTACCGCCGGCAGCGCCACCGGCCGCAACCTGACGCTCGCGGACGTGTTGCAATCGGGTTTCGACGCCTCCATCGATCTCGACATTGCGGGACAGTCCTGGCATCTCGATGCGCGAACGCTGTTGCAGCACGCGGCTGCCGCGCACGCGTGCAAACCCTACGGGCGCGAGTGCAGCCTGTGGCTGGACGGACCCCTGGTTTCGGAGTGGATCGTTGGTGGTCCGGTTGTCGGTGCTCAAGGAATGCCGCAGCCTCACGTCGCAGCGTATTTTGCGGTACGGGCTTATGGTCCGGCGCCGGTGAGCCGGATACGGGTGGACGTGATCGTCGAGAACGATTGGGCGTACACGCCCGATCCGCAGAACGTTGCCTACACGGCAAAAATACAGATCGGAGACAAGACCGCTTATTCGGTCGATGGTCTTGAAAACTACCGCCAGTCGCGCTGGCACAAGACGTTCTGGTGGGGCAAACCCGACCCCGTTTATGTGCGTCAGGACTCGCGCTGGCTGCAAGCTACGCGCGCGGTCCCGCTTTATGAAGATGTCGCGGTGTCGCAGCAGGTATTGCAGGACGCCATGCGACGTTTGCCGCGGGATTGCGGTCCGATGCAGCGTTGCGACCAGACCAAACGCATGTCGAACGTGGGCGCACAGGCGGGCATCGGCCCGTTGCCGCGCTGGACGAGTGCCTTCGTGATCGATCCGAGCCACGATGCCTTCGCCTGGATGCTTGCGAACAGCGACGCGCTCGGGTCTTACGGCATCCACTATCGTGACGCGCTTACCGGTCAACCCATATCGGTGGAGGCGCATCCATGCGCGACACTGATCAAGGCAGCGGAAGTGTCTCCTTGCACAGTGCCACCGCACGCGGACGACAACTTCCCGACCTGCAAGGCACAGTGCAAGTCGCCTTTGGGTGCGAACGAGGCTCACCACCCTGCTCCGGCCTACGTGGCTTACCTCGTCACCGGTGACTGGTATTACCTCGAGGAATTGAAATTTTGGGCGGACTGGGTCGTGTTTCAGCAGAATCCGGCCTACCGCGACTACGCCACCGGGCTGATCGTGCGCACTCCGCTGCGCGGACAGGCGTGGGCGCTACGTACCTTGGGGTATGCCGCGTACATCCTTCCGGACGACGACCCGTTCAAGCGCTATTTCAACCAGGTGGTCGAAAACAACATCCGCTGGTACAACCGCACCTTTACCGACAATCCGGCCGCAAACAAGCTTCACATCATCACCAACGGAAGCATCGTGTATCCGAATCACGGCCAACCGCTGACCGGGATCGCCACGTGGCAGGCCTCGTTCTTCAACTGGTCGGTGGGCAATCTCAAGGATCTGGGTTTCGCCGGGGCGGACAAATTGCTGGATTGGGTTTCGGTATTCCAGGTCAACCTGATGACGAGCCCGGACTTTTGCTGGACGCTGGCTTCGAAATACGAATTGCAGGTTCGCGATACCAGGAAAAGCCCGTTCTATGACTCGTTGAAGGACGTCTACGCCCACACTTTTCCTGAAATGCGGGACGTGTCGTGCAACAGCGACCGGATGGCCGCGTTGCTGAGTGGGCCCAAGGGCTACCGCTATGCCAGAAACGACATGGCTGGATATCCAGACTCCCCTGTGGGGTTTCCGGCGAATTTCCAGATCGGATTGGCGGCGGCCGCCGACTCGAATGTGCCGGACGCGTGGAAGGCTTGGCAGATATTCCAGGGCAGGTTGGTCAAGCCCGACTATGGCAAGGCACCACAGTTTGCCGTTCTCCCACGCCATGCAGCGAAGTAACTGCCTCGGTCCCCGCTGGCTGGGCTTGTCGGAACGAATGGTGTCTTGAAAAATGAAAACCGCATTCCTGATTACGGTTGACGTCGAAACCAAAAGCCATGGTGACCCCACGCGGGACATATTCGGTTTCGTACCTGGACACGAGCAGTCCTATGGCATCGAACTGATGATGGACATGCTCGAGCGCCACCGGATGCGCGGCACCTTTTTCTTGAACGCCTACGAAGTGGCAAAGCACGGCGAGGAGTTCGTCGCGCGGGCGGCGAGGATGATTCAATCGCGCGGGCACGGCCTCGAGTTGCATACCCATCCGCTACCGATGTACCGATACTATGGAATGAGCAAGGCCCCCCTGGAGCAGCAGGTGGAGATACTGGAAAGGGGCATATCGCTGATCGAGGGATGGACGGGCAGGAAAGTGAGGGCGCACCGGGCGGGCGCATTTGCCGCCAATGCCGATACCCTGCGCGCGGTCGAAGCGGTCGGCTTGGCGGCGGACTGCTCGCTGTCGCCCGGGAGCCGCGTGCCGGTGCCGCTGGTCGGCGATCTGGGATCTTCCGATCTTGCGCGCCGCGTCGGCGGCTTGTGGGAAATCCCGGTGACCTACTACGACCAGGTGCGGGTGGGGCATTGGCGCTCGAGCCGCATCCTGGACATCGAGGCGAGTTCCCTGCCGGAAATCAAGCGCGTCACGCGCTGGGCGATCCGGCAACACCTGCCGACCGTGTGTCTGCTCATGCACAGTTTCAGTTTCTGCCGGCACGGACGCCCCAATCGCGTCGCGATCCGGCGATTTTCGGCGCTGCTCACATGGCTTGGCGAGCAGGAAGACATCGACGTCGGCACGGTCGAGCAGGCCTGCGAGAAGCTTGACGCGACCGCGGCTCCGCGACCGGAACCCGGCGTACCCTATACCGGCGTCGGATTGACTTGGGGCCGCGCCATGGGGTCTTGGAACGATGGCTGGAAGAATTTCCTGGTGTCGCTGGTCGGCGTGTTTTGCCTGGCGGTATTGGTCGCCGGGTTGGCGTATCTGGGCTATGCGTTGGTGACTCGCTGATATTCCACCCTGTACGTAACGGGAGGAGTCGAAAGACGCGGCGGATCGCAAGCTTGTGGAAGTGCAGCACGGCAGGTTTTCAACGTCGTGCAACATCAGGGGCGCACGCACCGGGCGGTGTGTTGCGATTGTCGCGAATCAACGGACACGTCCGTACATGACAAAAACAAAACACGGTCTGCGGCGATCGCTCGTCCTCTCGTTCGCGCAGAAATACACCAGCCTCGTCTTCAACGTCGCCACCGTCGTGATCGTGAGCCGGCTGCTCACGCCGAAAGAAATCGGTGTGTTTTCGGTCGCGATGGGACTCGTCGCGTTGGCGCAGATGATGCGTACCTTCGGGGTCAGCGAATACCTGGTACAGGAAAAACACCTGACCGAGAACATGATTCGCACGTCGTTCACGGTCAATCTCATCATGGCGTGGTTGCTTGCGTTCGGCCTGTTTGCCACGAGCTGGCTGGTTGGCCGTTTCTACGGTGACGCAGGAGTCGGCGATGTCGTGAGGGTGTTGAGCCTGACGTTCATCCTGACGCCATTCGGCACCACCGCGATGGCCAGGCTCCAGCGCAACATGGAGTTTGGCGTGCTCTACAAGATCCAGTCCGGTGAGACGGTGATCCGGAGCAGTGTGACAATCGGCCTGGCCTACGCGGGCTTCACCTACATGAGCATGGCGTGGGCGTCGCTTGCGGCCATGGCGGCCTGGGTACTGGGATGCACGATTTGGGGACACCAGTACCGCGCCCGTGGACTGAGCCTTTCGGAATGGCGGCGCATGGTCCCCTTTGGCATCAACCGGACCGTCTCGGACGTCGTGAGCCAGATCGGCATTCAGTCCGCCAACATCGTCGTGGGCAAGATGCTGGGGCTGGCGGCAGCGGGCTTCTATTCACGTGGCTACAGCGTCGTCAACATCTTCCGTGACAAGGTGATCAGCGCCATCGGCGCCGTCGCATTTCCGGCCTATGCGCGCGAACACCGTGAGCGCAACGCGGCGCCGCAACTCTACTTGCGCTCGTTGGTATACCTGACCGGCATCAGCTGGCCGTTTTTTGCCTGCGCGGCCTTCATGGCGTATCCGATCATCCGGATCGCGTTCGGCGACCAGTGGGACGCGGCGGTTCCGCTGATGCGCTGGCTGTGTGGCGCGGCGATCGTCGGCACGCTCATTTACCAGTGCAACCAGTTTTTCATTGCCGTCGGTCGCGTCGGCACGGTGACGACGATCGAAATCGAATATCAGCTCGCGCGGCTCGCGATTGCGATCGTGGCGGCGCTTTACAGCGTGGAGGCGGTCGCCGCATCCCAGATACTGGTGTATGTCATCGCCGTCGGGCTGTATTACCGGCAAATGATGGGGTATGACGGAATGACCGTGCGCGGAGTGGCCACGGCGTTGGTGCCGAGCGCCGTCGTCACGGTGACGGCATGTATGGTTCCCGCGGTGATCGTGTTCTGGCCCGGGTTGGTGAGCCAGCATATGGTTCCGGCTTTTGCAGCGGCGGTCCTTGGGGGCGGCGCCGGGTGGTTGCTTGGATTGATGTGGGTGAAACATCCGCTTCTGGGCGAGTTGCGCCAAGCATTGGCCTTCCTGCATGGACGCCTGCAGGGAATGTTGAGTTGATCGGGAGTTCCACAGGACTACCTCATGTCAGTTTCCGTGGATGTCATTGTCAGAACGCTGGCGGATGCGGCCAGGTCCAAATTGTTGTTCCGCGCGTTGGACAGCATCCAGGGCCAGCGTGGGATCACTGCTCGTCCCATCGTCATCGTCAATGGGCAGCGATTCAGTCGCGAAACGCTCGACGCGCTGCGGCGCCGGCCGGGAATAATCCTGCATCAGGAGCCGCAGGCGTCGATGCGGGTAGCGCGCGCCGCGGGCCGCAAATTGGTGACGGCACCCTTCTTTGCCTATCTGGACGACGACGACGAGTTGATCGCGAACGCGCTGGCGGCGCCCCTGGAATGGCTTGAAAATCACCCGGCTTGCGATGTGCTGGTGAACAACGGGTATTTCATGAGCCCCGATGGCGCCGCGCGGGAATCAACCCATATCGCTGCCCACGTCGATGACCCCACCATGGGATTGCTGGACGAGTGTTGGCTTTCTCCGGGCGCCAGCCTGTTTCGCACCGCAAGCATTTCCGCCGAAATGCTGAACGCCGACTGGAGCCACCTGGAGTGGACGCACCTGGCGTTCGAACTGAGCGCGGAACACAAGCGGTTGCAGTTCATGGATGTGAAGACCGTGCGCTACAACGACACACCCGGGTCGATGTCAAAGCAGGTTCGCCATCACGAAGCCGCGCTCGATCTCCTGCGGGCGGTGCGATGCGATATCCGGCTCCCCGCCGAGGTTCGGCGCGAGGCGGATCGAAAATATTTGCGCACGCTGCACAATCTCGTTATGACGTATTGGGAACAGGGCAATCATGCTCGCGCCTGGCGTTGCCACCTGCAGAGCTTGAGGCCGCCGAATACGCTCAAGTACCTGCTGTTCTCGCGCAAGCTTTTGTGGCCCTACGGCAGCGGCAATCGTCCCGACCGGCAATCGCTGCGCGCCCGTGGAGGACCCTGACGCGTACCGACGCCTCGCGGCGAATGGTTCGAACGACGCGCCACCCGCGAGGCGACCGCGTTCCATATCCGTCCTGGCATTGATAATCGAGATTCCCGCCGATGAAGCAACAACTGCTCGACGCGCTCCCCGCCGCGCTCTACCTGAGGTTGAAGCACTGGGATTACCGGCTCGGCCACCAGGCGAGATACCGTGAGCTCCAGAGGATGCGGACGGTCACAACCGACCAGGGCTATTCGTACAAGCCATTCGACGAGCGCAAGGCCATTTTCGTGCATATTCCGAAGTGTGCGGGCGTTGCGGTCAACAGGACCCTGTTCGGCAACCTCGCGGGCGGCCATACGACCCTTGACGAATATTTGAATATCTTCGAGCCCGTGCGCATTGACCGCTATTTCAAATTCACGATTGTGAGAAACCCGTGGGACCGGCTCGTCTCGGCATTCTTTTTTCTGGGCAGTGGCGGCATGGACCAGGAAGACCATGCCGGATTCGTGAAGGAATTCGGTCACCTAGATGATTTCAAGCGTTTCGTCCGGGAGTGGGTCAATCGGGCCAATATATGGCGGTGGCATCAGTTTCGACCGCAATACCATTACATGCTCGAGAAGCGCGGGAAGGTCAAACTCGACTTCGTTGCGTTTCTTGAAAATATCGATCAGGACTTCCCGCGCATCAGCAAAAGCATGGGACTGACCTGTTCGCTTCCCAAGGCAAACAGCAGCGAACATCGGTCGTACATGGATTACTACGACGCTGAAACGGCGGATATCGTGGCGAATGTCTACGCGGACGATATCGGGATGCTTGGATACAATTTCGACAATTCGAATCTTCAAACCCAACTTGCCCAACGCGACGGTGGAAAGATTTATACATTGAGCACTTGATGCTTCTCGATCAACTTCCGAGGGTGCCATGTCTTCACACGAACGTCCGGGGGGAAAGTACGCGGATCGCCTCGAGGCGGCGTGCCAGAGCGCGGCTGCGATCGCCCGGTCGGGCACGTTTCAGCAATTCGTGGAGGAGGTTCGCGCCAAGGCCCCCTGGCGCTTCAACGGCGTTGCGGGCGTGGACCGGTACCTTCACGGGGTCGATCATCATTTGGCGCACTTCGTTCCACGGCTTTTGCGCAGCGTTGACGGGCGGATGCAATCGATATTCGATTTCGGTTGCGGATCCGGGGCCGGGTCCGTCGCGCTGGCCATGATGTTCCCCGAAATGCGGTGCCGGGGTACTGACATCAACGCGGCCGAGGTGGCTATCGCGCATGCGCGAGCGCGTCTCTACGGCGTTGCGGACAGGTGCCAGTTCGAGTGCATCGGTGAAGGCCATGCATTGCCCGTCGCCAGCGATGGATTCGATCTTTGTATCTGCTGCTCCGTATTGGAATACGTGACCGACCCGCGGGCCCGGAAGGCCTGCGTGCAGGAAATGGCGCGCGTCATCAAGCCGGGTGGTCGGCTTTTCATGAGCGTTCCGAATCGCCTCTATCCGGTGGAGATCCATAGTCGGAAATGGGGCTGGAATTACTTCCCGCGACTGATGAAGGCCCGCATCGTCGGCAGCGACGCGTGGGAAATCAGGCGTCTGGCCCGGCCGCACGTGTTGAAGTTGCACCGGACGCCGATATCGCAATTGTTCACGCCCTGGACGAATTTCTGCCTTGAAAAAGAAGGGCCGGCGCGGGGGTGAAGTGCAAGTTGCCGCGGAAACCAACGACATGATCAATGCACTCTCGGTATCAATTGCTGGTGCCGACAACGATGGACTTCTGCGCGCTGCGCGCGCAATGGAACGCCAAGGCTTCGAGAATGCGCTGCGGATCGACGCGGATGTCGGCACGCTGTGCGCGTGGACGCATCCCGCGCAACGGGAGGTGGCGAACTGCATCGTTCGAACGGGTTCGGGCATTGCCTGCTGCGCGGGGCCATTGTGGTACCGGGGCCGGTTCGGTGCCGAGGCACTGCTTCTGCTGGTGGAAGAAGTTGCCGAGGGCGGTTGCGTGGACGAAGTTGCGTTGCGGGGCAACTTTGCCCTCTATGTGCGTGCCGGCAATCACCATTGGCTTCTGAACGACGCGCTGGGTTTAGTGCGCATCTACGCGAGCGGCGACGGCTGCTTTTACAGTACCAGTTGGCTCGCCGTCTGCGCATATTTGGGCCGGCTCGAGCTCGATGATGCGTCGGCCGTGGAGTACGTGTTGCTCGGCGCCGCCCATTCCGATCAGACGGTGGCACGCGATGTCACCTTGCTGCCGCTGGGGCATGGACAGGACCTCGGATATCGGCGGACCTGGCGCCGTTTTCCGGGCGGCATGGTTCCTGCCGGCCCCGATTTCCGCTCGTTCGAAGAAGCGGTGGAGGTGGCCGATGCTCATCTGCGCCGGGTGTTCGAAGAAATCGCGGTGGCCTTTCCGGGCGCCGTCAACGCGGCTCTGTCCGGAGGTTTCGACTCCCGGCTGATCGTGGCCGGTTTGCTCGCTTCCGGTGCGATGCCCAGGTTGTTCGTCTACGGGGCACCACGCACCGCCGATGCCACGATCGCCAAGGCCGTGGCGGCTGCCGTGGATCTCCCGATCAGCGCGGTGGACAAGACCACGATGAACGGGGCGTCGCCACCGTCCGATGTGGAATCCATGGTTCGGGGTATGCTGTTCTTCGACGGCCTGCCGAACGATGGACTCCACGATGCCGGCGCCGATCAGCGGACCCGCCTGCAGCAAAATGCCGCGGGCTGCATCGCATTGAATGGCGGTGGCGGCGAGGTCTTCCGCAATTTTTTCCATCTGCCGGATCGGCACTTCAGCGCCGAATCCATCGTGCGGACCTTTTATCGCGGCTTCGATCCCGCCGTTTTTCGACATCCTCGGGCATTGGCTGCCTACGAGGGACGATTGGCCGCCAACATTGCAGGGTTGCCGGGCATCCACGAGCGCAAACACGGCGCTCGGCTCGACCGGTCAGGGGTGGAGCTGGCCTACCCCCTGTTTCGTTGCCACTACTGGATGGGCGCCAACAACAGCATCTCCGTGCGTCATGGTTACTACGCCACGCCGCTGGTGGATCTGGGCACGGTTCGACTCGCCCACCACTTGCCTATGGCCTGGAAAAACGCCGGTCGCTTCGAGGGTCGATTGATCGCCGGGCTGAATCGGCGGGTCGCGGAGCAACCGTCGGAATACGGCTTTCGGTTCACGGACGGCCCGGGCCGTCAGGCTCGATTCTCGGAATGGGCACACTGCATGAGGCCGGTATCCGCGCGTTGGTTGGTCGGTGCCGGCCGTCGGCGCTTGCGTGGGGTGGTGGTGTCGCCTGATATGATCCGGCACTATCGCACGTTGCTGCCGGGAGAGTGGCGGCTCGACCCCTTGCTGGACTTGGGGCGGTTGCCCGACAACTTCGCGTTGGCGCGTGCGCTGGCAGTGGAAGTCGTGTGGCGGGAGCTTGCGTGAAGCATGCCGCGTGTGGGTGATCCGTGCGGGTTCTCGCCACAGGTGGTAGATCATGGTGGCTGCTGTTCGGGATTCGACGCCCCGGAGAGTCCAACAATGGATATTCAAGATGCTGCACGCGAAAAACGTCTTGTCATAGGATGTGGAACCGGCCGTTGCGGCACCGTCTCGCTGGTGAAGTTCCTGGATAGTCAACCCGGCATTTCCATGCTGCACGAGGGAGTTATCGGCAGCGAGCGCAGGGTTCACCATCTCGTTCCGTGGTACGAGGGGGAAACGCAACTGTGGTCCTGGCTGGCCGAACTTGAGGACAGGAGTGGCGACGCTGATTGGTATGGCGATGTGGGTTTTTACTTTCTTCCTTATCTTCCAGCGATATTCAAACGCTATCCGACCTCTCGCGCCATTTGCCTTCAAAGGGACAGGAAACAGGTCATCCGGAGTTATCTGGAGAAAACCGAAGGGCGAAACCATTGGTACTGGCATGGGGCCAATCGCTGGACGCAAGATCCCGAGTGGGATCCGTGTTATCCGCATTATGACCAGCCGGACAAGCGCAAGGCGCTTGGGCTGTACTGGGATCATTATGCCTGCGTGGCCATGGAATATTGCGCGCGATTTCCCGATCAATTCCTTTTGTTGCCCACGAATGCACTGAACGAACTCAGCGGCCGACGCAAGCTGCTTGAATTCATCGGCTATGAGGTCGAGCGGGCCGTCGAGGGACAATTTCGCGCGAATGCGAGCTATAAAAATCGCCTGCGGAGAACCGTGACGCGCGTGTCGTCGCTGTTCGGATCGGACCGCCACCCGTAGCGTTGTCGCGAATGCCGCCTTTGCATTCTTGAACCCGGAACCCCGCAGTCAATCGAGGCTCGCAGCCAAGTCATGATCCTTGCCGTGCAAATCGTGGTCTTGTGCCTGATAGCCGTGGCCGTCCTGCTCTGCGGGATTTGTTTTCCCTATCCTTCGCCCTTGATACGGCGCTGGCTGCCGCCACGCAAACGGTGGCCTGAAATGCAAATTCGCGGTTGGTTGAAGGACGGCAAGTTCCAGCGCGCGTTCCTGAAACATTTCTACAGCGATCCCGAGCGCGTGGCGCCTCCGGGCGACAGCATGCTGGCGCCGGCAGACGGATTGGTGACGAGCGCCGATGCACGCGGGGGGGTTCGTTATCTCGTGATTGCGCTCAGTTTCTGGGACATGCATGTGCAACGCAGTCCGGTGGCCGGAAGGGTGATCGGCGTGGAATCGCACGGCGACGGCTTCATGGACGGGGAAGGACGCGAGTTTGCCTTCCTGAGGGAAAAGACCTGCCCGGTACAGAAACGACTGGCGATCGCGACCGAGGACGGACCGGTCGCGGTGCGCCTGATCACCAGCGTCGCGGCGCGGCGCATCGAGGCCTGGGTGAAGGCAGGCGACAAGGTTGCGCGGGGACAGCGGATCGGCAGGATACTGCTGGGCAGCACCGTGGTGCTCGAATTGCCGGAGTCCGCGCGACTGCTGGTGCATTCGGGCGAGCGGGTCTGGGCGGGGGAAACCGCGGTCGCGGAAAGGCCGATAGCACCGTGAACGGTTTCTTCTGGGTGTCAGGTCATCTCGGCTGGGGCATCTTTGCCGTGGGCGCTTTCACGGGCCTATGGGTATTGCTGGCCGATCTCTGCTGGCGGTTTTGGATTGTCAGGATCAGCAGGCTGGCGACCGCGATGTCCGTGGGCTGGATCATCGGGGTCGGCCTGATTGCTCTGTTTTTTACGTGACCGGTCACTGAGGGTGCTGACGAACCCGGTTCATCGCCGCGAGCCTTGCTACCTTCGAGCACACCCCTGTTGCGTCATTTGATTCCGCGCAGTCGTGTTGCAGCCGCCGTCAGATCCCGGCGTTGAGCTGCCACCGATCTGTCTGGACGAAACATACTCCGCGACTGCGGTTGGGGCTCGGTCCGGGCGTTCTCATGCGCGGACACATACAGCCCCTGCGGGAGATTACGCACGCACCATGCATCGAACCGGATGCACGCCATGCGCACCAGGAAGCGCACCGCGCCCGCGGACAGCCGCACCGCCGGATGCGTCAGCTTGCTGCCGGTCGCGCCCGTGTTGACGCCGACCGAACCGTTGCCGCCAGGTTTTGTACTGCTCACGAAAGGTTGGATCGAGGGCGTGGACTCGACCGAGCGGATCGGCTTGGCAGGGCTGACGCCCGGAATCGTGCTGCTGCCACATCCCGAGCCGGTGCACTGGCGCGCCGGCGGTTCCCTCGGCACCGGCGGCGGCGGGTTCGTGGTCGTCGGGGGATTCAACGTCGGCGGATTGGTAGGCGGTATGGGATTGGTCGGGGATGAGACTGGCACGCTGGACTGGGGCGCCGAGCGCGGCATCAATGCGAAGTTGGGATAGTTGTTGTAGGCGGTCGAGCCGCTGGGTTTCACGCTGCGCGTATCGAAGATGTTCCATGCGGCTGCGGCGTTCGGCAGCCCACTGTCGGCGATGGCCGCAAGACCGATCTGGAGGTTCGCGGGATAGCCGGTGGCGGAGTATGGATAGCCGGGCATCTCGCCCACCTGCCACGATTGATTCATGAGGGTTCCCATGGCTTGCACCATGGCCGGCGAATTGCAGGCTAGCCCTACCAGAGTCGGGAAGGTCGCCTGGTACACCGCGGTGAATGATGGCAACCAATTGCCAGCGGAATCTTTCACCTGAACGTCATATGTCGAAGCCTCGAGCCAGCAATAACCTTGGGTGGGGTTATCCTGCCAATCGGTCATCATGCCGATCTCGAACTGCGCCAACCAGTTGCGCAAGGGTGTCGCGTCGGCGAAACCGAGTTCCGCCGCGTGGCCCGCCGACCAGGTCAGGAAATTGTGCTGCCACGGGGCCGCGCCGTTGTGCGTGCCACCGTTCATGCTGTAAACCGCGCTGCTATTCATGGTTCCGAGCGGGTTGGCGTCGGGGTTATCGGTGTACTCGGTGTTCCACGCGGCCAGGGAATTGCGAACCACTGCACTGAACTCGCCCTTCAGCGGGTAGGCGTCCGGCAGCAGGTACGCGGCTTCCGCCAAGTTGCGCAGTGTCCACGCCTTCGCGCGCAACGCACCGTGCGAAGGACCGATCAGCCCTTCGGAAAATCCCCGGTACGGCGGGTTCGACCAGAGGTCGTTGTAGGAGGCGCCGAATGCGAGTTCGCTCATGTAGTAATAGCTGCCGGTCACCATGTACGGCACGTACGATTCCGCCGGTTGGTGCTCGTTGTCCCAGGAATAGGGGTTACCGGTGCCGTACCACGACGTGGTGCAATTCGTGACCACCGCGTTGTTGATGCAGCCGGCCAACAAATCCGTTCCGTAGGTTGCGGCGTTGCTGCCGCCCTGTTGTGCTACGCGGTTCGCGAAGGCCCAGTTGGCGACGGTGACGTACGGGTGTTTCTCTATGCTGACCGGCAACCCGGTCGCCGCATCACGATAGTGGATCGAATAGGTGCCTAGCGCATCGGTGTTGGCCAGCATCCAGTTGTAGGCGCGCACGTCCGGATAGACGACGTACACGCTGGTCCATTGCGGTAGCGGGCCTATTCCTGGCTGCGCACCTACGTTCGACATGGCCTTGGTCTGGTCGCAGTGATCCAGCGGCGCACAGAATTGCCGCCGCTTGCTCAGGAACGCTTCGTCCGGCTTCAACGCCTCGTAGCGCGACACTGCCATGCTGTCCTGGATGTACTGGGTGTCCTGCTGCAGGTAGACCTGCGGTTCGGCGTTGTTCCACCACAGCACCTTGTGCCAGCGGGTGGCGGTGTACTGGGTGAGCGCGGGACTGGTGTAGCTGGCGCTGCCTGAGGTCAACATCGCGGTGTATTGCGGCTGCGCCTGCGCGGCGAATGCATTGGTGTTCTCGACGATGATGTCGGTGCGCACGTAGCCCACGGTGCCGGGCGTGGTGCCGGCATAAGCGCGCACCACGAAGTAGATGCGCAGGTTCGGGTTGGTCGCACCGCTGGCGGAAGTCAACGGACCGTTGACCACCCACGCGCTGACCAGCGAGCCGGAAAGCCACACATCACACTGGCGATCCCAGGGCGCGCACGCGCCCGAAAGATCCGCCGCTTGCAGCAGGCCGCGCGCATTCACGGAATAGTTCGTGCCGCCGATGTTCAGTGACACCTTGGCGTCGTAGTTGGTCGCGAGCAGTTGCGAAAGGCTGACCGGTGCGCCTTTCGCCATCGAGGCGGCAGACGATCCCGAGGACAGCGCCAGTGGCAGGGCTCCGCCGCCCGGCAGCGACGGCACCATCGCCGTCAGCACCGCATGGCGCAGGCTGCCGTCCGGGTTGGTGGCCTTGGCATCTACCTGCAAAGGTATCGACTGGCCATTGAGGGTGGCCAGAACCGTCGCATTGGCCGGTACGTCGCCGGCCTTGAACACTTGGCCGAAGGTGACCGGAATGCTGGTCTGCGTTTGCGTGGACTGGCTGACCACCTGGTCGGTCACCACCGTGGCCGCTTGCGCCTGCGCCGCTCCCAGCAGCAGGGCGCAGACCGCGCACGCCGCGATCAATTTTCGGGAGATCCGCGGAAGCGGGATGCCTTGGTGGAACGCACGTGATTGTCGGCCTGTACTCATCATGATCGCCTTGCGTGGGAGGAAGGGCGCCGGAAAACCATCCGAGGATGGCCGGCTGCGGATGCCGCTCCATATGACCCGCGCAGGATCACTTCGGCCTTTCGCTCGATGGCATCGGAAACGCTGCGCCACCGAACCCCCCTTTTTTCAAACAGGGTGGACCTTACACGGTGGAATTTGTGACGAATTGTGACCTCCCCCGCAGCTTGGCCAATCAGCGCGCGGTTTCGACGCATTCGGTGACGCGCGACACATCGAACGCATTACGTCAGCACGCGCAAAGCGTGCGGATACCAGACGTGCGGATTTGTTCCGCACTTGCGCAGCCGCGATCGTTCAAGGCTTGTGATGCGGCGGCCGGCGGTTGCCCTGCCGCGGCGAAGCGCGGGTATCCCGCCCGGTTTTTCTCCTCGCACGCCCTCCGGTTATGGAGGGCGTTTTTTATCGAAGCTTGCGCCAGTAAGTGAGAGACACCGCCGCTCCGCCTTCGGAGTGTCGGAGAACTTTGATCACGCTTTTTTGTGAAGTGAACTGCCGGTGTACACCATTGTTTTGAAACGCTTTCGAGTGATGGCACAAAAGCTGCCTTGAGAGTATTCGAGCCGTCCTGACCGACCCGCCAGCCATCTTGGCGATACCGCAATCCAAGGGGACCAAAAATGAAGTCGATCAACCTCAAGCCCTTGAAATTGTTCCTGCTCGCGAGCCTGCTGACCTGCGGGTTCTTGCCCGCCCTCGCCAGCGCCACGCCGGTGAAGTTCGACATCAATGGCCACTACGCCCGCACCGACTTTTTCCCGGTCGCGGGTGATTTCACCGGCACGATGGATGCGGATACCGCTACCGGCAAACTGCTCTCGTTCGAGGCGCTATTCCCGGAGCTCGCGACTTTCAACGACGTGTGGGATTCCCGCGGCAGCAAGAAACCGCCGCAGTGGAAGGTTGGCGCAAGCAACGCTTGGGGCGATTACCTGTCACTGACGTTCACCACCCCACAAGTGGATGGCCACCGCAAGCGCGGATCGCTCGTGGACTTCGACGGCGGTTTCATCACGGGCGACGGCGTGATCGGTTTCCTCTTCGGGCCGCCCTACCGCGCCTCCTTCTCCGCCGATATCACGCCCGCGCAAGTGAGCGTGCCCGAGCCCGCCGCGCCGGGCATGTTCGGCGCCGGTGTGCTGCTGCTCGGTCTGTTTGTGGGGTTGCGCTGCCGCTACGACTGAAGCCGTGCATCCAATCTGGTAGTGGACAACCCCCGGCAACGGGGGGTTCTTTTTTGCTGCGCGCCCGCGCGGGCTGAGCGAGGTCCCGGCGATCGAGGGCGCGGGGTGAAGGGGGCCGCATGAATCCGAGCCTGGAGGGTTCAAGGTGTCGGCAAACTTTACATTTTTTGATTTTTTGGCTATTTCTTTCAAAGAAATATACATAAAAATCAGAGCATTGCGTAAGTGGCACAGGTATTGCTTTGTATAGCCGCCTGACCAGCGCAACCCACACTCAACGGGAGCTGCAATGAACACCATCAAATCAATCGGGCTCGTCGGACTGGCTATCAGCGCCATGTTTGCGGCCCAGGCTTTCGCAACAACCTGCCCGACCGCAATCCCCACCGGAATCCAGACCCAAGGCGGCCCCACTTGCATCGCACCAAGCGGTCAAGACGGCGCAGGCACTGGCCTCAACTCCTTGTACGGCCCGGGTGGCACAGCCGTCACCGGCACTGGGCTCAACATCTACAACGGTCAGTACACACCGAGCAGCAATTGGCAGATCGGCGCAACGACCGGGAGCTTCAGTATCATCCTGAACGAGATCGCGGGGAATGCCGGGGTCAATACGTTCGGCATCTACGATCCCAACCACCCGGGCAACATGTTGGAGTTGTTCAGCGGTCCTGACAGCGCCGGTGCCAAGGGCACACTGGTGTACAACGGCGGCGGGAACTTCCAGTTTGCGCTATTTGGCCAACCCGCCACGTCCGCCACGTTCACGGATGGCGCGTCGTTCGGTTACTACCTGAGTACGCCTACGGGATTCTTCTACTCCAACCCCGCCCTCAACAACAGCGCCGGTGAGGCTGGTAATCCGTATGCCGACGGTATGCACCACATGGTGGCCTACGAAGGTGGCAACGGCACCAAGATCAATGGGGCCACTCTCCTGTCGAACGAGTTCCTGCTGGCTTGGGAAGACACCCCGTTCGCGAACTCGGATCTGGACTACAACGATTTCGTGGTGCTGGTGGAATCGGTCCACTCCGTGCCGGAACCCGCGGTGCTCGGCATGTTCGGACTCGGTGTGCTGTTGATCGGTGGCTTCGCGACGCTGCGCCGTCGTTACACCGTCTGAGTCGAGCCTCTGTTCCTGTTGCGGCTCAATCGAACCACGTTCGATACCTATCGGCCCGCCAATTGGCGGGCCGACTTTTGGGGCGTCGGGGTTGCGTGATCCTAGGCTGCCGACCAGGCGAGATCGTAGCCCGCCCCGCCGGTGATGGCTTGGCGGAAATCGGCTGTTCTGCAGAGATCAATGCCATAACGGGCTTTCATGTAGCCCGCAATCAGGGACCCGCGCAGCTGCTGGGGCTCGAATGCGAAGCGATGCGCGAACGCACCGGCGGGGATCGGGTTGTCGCGCGCATCAGCGAGCCCACGTGGCAACACGGCATTCGCCAGTCGCTCGCGCAGACGCAGGCGCAAGGGCACCACCGGGTTGTTTCGCACCAGCGGGTAGCTTGTTGGCGAGGCGAATTGTTCGAAGCCGTAACAACGTTCGTAGAACCGGGCATGCCGCGGATGCACGCCAATGACGATGTCGGTCAAATCGACGTGCAGGCCAAAGTGCACGGCCCAGCGCATCATGCTGAACAAGGCCCCCACGCCGCGCGAAGCGCGCCGGCGACGGTCTGCAAGCATCCCCACCTCGAGCAGACGGCGCCCCTTTCGCCGCAATTTATTCAGATGTCGCGGATACACGCTATCCAGCGCAAGCCCCTCGGGACTGTCGCGGAATAACGTCATCGTATAGCCGACTTCCTGTCCTTCCGACCCCCAAATCACGCATGCATGCTGTCCCATGCCGGAGGGAACGGCGTGGATGCCAAACGGGTTTTCGTCAATCAGCCCCATGTGCAAGTAGCGGTCATAGACCAACCGCCAAGCCGATTCGACTTGTTCGAGGCTGCTCGCGCAGCAACTCGGCGATTCGCTGTTGCGTGCCGCTGGACGACCGCGACGCGCCGTAATGTCAATGACTGTCTGTGCCCCGAGACGGGCTTGCGAGGTGTGGGGAACTTCCATGGCTGAGCGACGAAAAATTGAACAGGCGCACCCGTGGGCCTGTCCGTTCCCACGTCGGTCGCTCAAGGACCACTGGCCTCCATACCAGTGCTAGCCCCCTTCCTGCATTGTGCAGTGTTGCACGCCGAAATTGTGTGAACTACGCATAAACCTACCGGATTCGGACACCACGGCTCTCCGAAGGAAGGGTCCACCGCTGGACTTCGAGCAGCAGCCAGACTCTGCCTCGCGTTATAGTGCTTGCGAGGACGAGCCGATTGCCGGGTACGCCAGGTTCTCGTAATCGGCAGAATCCGCTGCCATACAGAACGGGCGCGGGCCGTGGACCGGCATACGAAAGAAGGCATTCTGTGCGCGGGCATCGCCGCGCCCTCGGCGGACAACTCACAGCCGTGGCGGTTTGCGTGGTCCGGCGACGATCTGGACCTCCGCATCGACGCGGACCGCAGCGGCCGGGTATCCGACACCCGCTATGTTTTGAGCGACCTGGCCGCCGGCACCTGCCTGGAAAACATGATCATCCATGCACGGTCGCTCGGCTACGTGGCGGACCTGCAGACCTTCCCGCGGCCGGATGACGAACTGCGGGTCGCACGCATTCGTTGGCGCCACGAACCGGGCGGTCCACCCGAGCGGCTGGCGGGTGCCATCGATCGGCGCCATACCGACCGCAGCTTTCCCTGGCGCGGCCCGATCGCCGCCGATGCGCGAGCGCGCCTGGATGCCCAAGCGCGGTCGATCCCCGGGGCGCGGCTTTGGTGGCCGCGGTCACCGGATGAGCGAAGCGCCGCACTGCGTGTCGTCAGGCAGGCCGAGACGCTGCGTTTCCGCAGCCCGACGCTGCACGCCGAGCTGTTTTCGAGCATTCGCTTTTCTTCGGGCTGGCACCGCGTGTGCGAGGAAGGTCTGGCTCCGGCGACGCTGGCGGTGGAACCGCCGATGCGCCCCGTCTTCAAGGCAATGCGTCGGCCTGCGGTGATGGCCATGCTCAACCGGCTGGGCGCGGCGTCGATGCTGGGCTGGCGTTCGGCGTGGTTGCCGATCCGGCTGTCGCCCGGTCTCTGTCTGCTCGTCATTCCATCCACGGCGCGATCCGATGTGCTCGCGGGCGGCCGTGCCTTGCAACGGGTTTGGCTCCAGGCCACGCTGGATGGACTGTCGGTCCAACCGTATGCGGCGGCGGGTGTGCTCAGCCTGGGCTTCGCACCCGTCGAACCGGCCTTTCAGCCGGCACTATCGGCCTTGGCTTCGGCCCTGGGCGACCTGTGTGGGCCGGGACACGGACTCGTGTTTTTGCGCCTCGGCCACGCGCGATCCGCACCGCGCCAGTGCAGTGGGCGCCGCGCGCTCGCCAGTTTCGGCGCATCCTCCTAGCGGGAGCAGACACGCTCTGTGCGAGACGGCCTTCAGCCCCTCGCCGCGTCACTCACCCCGTGTCGAAACAGTTTACAAAGCGCCATGCATGATGCCGGTCGGATAAACCGTCGTCAAAACAAGCCGTTGCGCGGCGGTCGAGTCGATCATCGGCCGGCCCCTCTCGACACGGCGCCGGAATACCTTACAAGATCGAGTGAAATCGGCAGCGTCGGATAGAAAAATCCTTTTTAAATCATTTTGATAGATGCATGGCACGCCGCTTGCTTACCTTGATGTCACTCGCGTATCAGCGCCGCTTGCCCGAACGGGCTTCCAAAATTGATGATCTGAAAAAGGGGTTCGGTAGAGGAGAAAAAACATGTTGACCAAGAAAAGCATCGGAATCGCATTCGTGACCGCGCTGGCGCTTGGTGCAAGCGGCGCCGCCTTGGCCACGCCCATGACCGTAGGCGGCGTCACGTGGGATCCCAGCAGTGGATTCGACCTGAAAATTCAGGCGCTCGATCTCCGCGAAACATCGATCGCGAAAATGGGTGACGTGCTGACGGGCTACGGGAAAATCGGTTCGATCAACTCGACGGACCAGACAACCTTCTGCCCGGGTTGCGAGCTCACCTTTACTTTCAGTTACACGGTGTCGAACGTCTCCGGCCAGCAGGTGGTGTTGGACAATGGAACCCTCAACTTCTACGTTGGCGCCCCGGGTGGCTTCGATGAGGCAAATCCTCCTACGGCCAGCCTTGGCACGCCGTGGCTGACCCTGACCGGCCACACCAATCCGTTTATCGGCTTTGCGACAGTCGGGCAGCTTTACTCCACGGTCGTGGGCCCTGTCTCCGCACCACAGGAGGGTTCGTCCGGACACGGGCTCCTGGATGCGACGGGAGGTATAGCGATGCCCTTTGTGGACACGAATACCCAGGTTGACGGCGCGGATTTTTTCTTGAGTTCGGGGTTCAGTTTCGATCCGTTTAGCTTGTGTACGGCACCTACAACCGACCTGGATAACATCTGCACCTATCCGATCGTGGGAACGGGTACCTTGAGCGGCAAATCGGTGACGTCAGTACCCGAGCCGGGCGAGATCGGCCTGTTGGGCCTTGGCTTGGGCGCGCTGGCTCTTTTGATCCGTAGGCGCCGCAAGGAAGCCGAGAAGTAAGCCGGCACCTTCTCCACGCAGTTTGACCATCGATGGCGCCGCTTCCCAAGCGGCGCCATTTTCTTTGCGCTGTTTCCAGGCCCTCCTCTGATAACCCTTCCCTCCGACCTCGCCCTTGAAGGGGAAGGAAACGACCACCGATGCGCGACCTGATTCATCGCAACCCCGCGCGCAATGACCGGCATTGTGTACCCCTCAAGCTGGTGCTACGGTCCCGCTTTGGCAACAGCTTGACGCGCTCGCGCAGTGCAGGTGTCCCATGATGTCCGATGCAGCGGCCACGACCGAACCGTTCGACTACGCAACGGCATTCAGCCGGACGATTGGCTGGATCACCAAGGCCGAGCAGGCGAAGCTTCGTTCCAGGCGCGTGGCGATTGCCGGACTCGGCGGGGTCGGCGGCAGCCACTTGTTGACCCTCACCCGACTCGGTATCCAGTCGTTCAACCTCGCGGACCTCGACCGTTTCGGTACGGAAAACTTCAACCGGCAGGCCGGGGCGTTCCAGTCGACCGTGGGCCAGCCCAAGGTCGACGTGGTGTCCCGGATGGCGCGGGACATCAATCCGGATCTGGGCATCAATGCGTTTCCCGATGGCGTCACTTTCGAGAACATGGAGCAATTCCTGTCGGGCGTGGATCTGTACGTCGACGGGCTGGATTTCTTCGTCCTCGATATCCGCGCCAAGCTGTTCGCCCTGTGCGCCGAACGCGGCATTCCCGCAATCACCGCGGCGCCATTGGGCATGGGTGCCGCGGTGCTGGCGTTCCTGCCGGGTCAAATGACATTCGAAGAGTATTTCCGGCTGGAAGGCAAGCCGAAGAACGAGCAGTTGCTGCGCTTCATGGTGGGTTTGGCGCCTGCCGTGTTGCATCAAACCTATCTCGTCGACCCGTCCGCGGTGGACCTGGCGCATCAGCGGGGACCGTCGACGCCCATGGCCTGCGAAATCTGCGCCGGGATCGCCGGCACCCAGGCGCTGAAAATCCTGCTTGGCAGGGGCAAGGTGCCTGCGGCGCCTCACGGCCTGCATTTCGATGCCTACCGCAACAAGCTCGTGCACACGTGGCGGCCGGGGGGCAACGACAACCCGCTGCAACGACTGATCCTGTCCATGGCCCGCCGCCGTTTCATGCGCCGGTAATTCGTGTCCCTCTTTCCCTCAATTGGGGGAAGAATTTTTTTGTGGCGGTTTTCGCCGACTCACCTGAAAGGCGCGGGCCCTGCTGGTACATTTCGTGCATAATGCCAACTACGTCACGGAATCAGGGACGGTACTGTCCATGCAGCGGCTCAGGATTGATTTGATCGCGGCTGCCCGACCGAACTTCATGAAGGTCGCGCCGCTGTTTCATGCGCTGCACGGGCAGCCTTGGTGCAAGCTGCGGCTGGTGCACACGGGTCAGCACTACGACAAGAACATGTCGGAAGCGTTTTTCCGCGATCTGCGCTTGCCCTCGCCGGATCTGCATCTCGGGGTGGGCAGCGGCAGCCACGCCGAACAGACCGCCAACGTGATGCTCGCCTACGAGCAGGCCTGCATTGCCGATCGTCCGGATCTGATCGTGGTGGTGGGGGATGTCAATTCGACGCTGGCCTGCGCGCTGGTCGGCTCCAAGCTGCACATCACCGTCGCGCACCTGGAAGCCGGGCTGCGCAGCCGCGACCGCAACATGCCCGAGGAGATCAACCGGCTCGTCACCGACACCGTGGCCGACATCCTGTGGACGCCTTCGCCGGACGGCGACGAGAACCTGCTTGCCGAAGGCGTGGCTGCGGAAAAGATCACCCGCGTCGGCAACATCATGATCGATTCCTACGAATTGATGCGCGACGCCATCGAGGCCAGTGGCGAACGCGACAAACTTGGACTGCAAGAGCGCGAATACGGCGTGGTCACCCTGCACCGCCCGTCCAACGTCGATGAACCCAAGCCGCTCGCGGCGCTGGTCCGGCAACTGAAGACCGTCGCGTCGCGCCTGCCGCTGGTGTTTCCGGTGCATCCGCGCACCCGCAAGAACCTCGAAGCTTTCGGGTTGTGGGCGGAGCTGGCGCAAGCCCCGGGTCTCACGGTCGTCGAGCCGCTGGGCTACGTGGATTTCATGAACCTGGCGTGTGGTGCGCGCCTGACCATCACCGATTCGGGCGGCGTGCAGGAGGAGACGACTTATCTCGGCATTCCCTGCCTGACCCTGCGCACCACTACCGAGCGGCCGATCACGGTGACCGAAGGCAGCAACCGGTTGGTGACCACTGATGCGTTGGCGCGCACGGTCGAAGACATTCTCGCGGGCCGCTGGCAGCACGGGCACAAGCCCGCATTGTGGGACGGACATGCCGCGTCCCGCATCGCGGCGGACATTCGCCGTCGCCTGTTGGGCGAATCCGGTGAAGCGGCGGTTGCCGGGGTGGCTGTCCGGCAAGCGGCGGGCCTCGCCTGACGAGAGAGGCGGCGCGCGGCCGTTCGCACAGCGACAGCGGCACGCACGTCAGGAATCGTCCAGTCATGCACAGCATCGTCATCGCCAGCTATCTCACCGCCGCCTGTGTGTTCCTCGCAGGCGCCGCGTTGCTGGCGGTCAGCTGGCGCGGTCAGCGCACCGGCGCACTGTTGATTCTGGCCACGCTGGTTTCGGTTTCGGTGCTGTGGGGCGTGTTGCTGGCCTATGCGGAGTGGAGCCGCGATGTTGCGACCAACTGGGTGTTGCTGGCCGAGGCGCTGCGTTATGGCGCGTGGCTGGCTTTCGTGGGTGCGTTGATCGGCGCGTTGCCGATGTCCGGACTGCTGCGCGGCTTGCGCGTCGTTGCGCACGCGCTGTGGATCCTGGTGGCGCTGTACTGTCTGTGGCCGGTGGCGGGCGTACTGCGCGGCGCGGCGGTGTCGTTCGCCCTCAACGTGCCGTTGTTCGGCATGCTGTTGCTGGCGCTCGCCGGCGTGGTACTGCTGGAACAGATCTACCGCAACGTCGATCCGGAACAACGCTGGGCGCTCAAGTTTCTGGTGATCGCGCTGGGCGTGCTGTTTGCCTACGACGTATTCCTGTATTCCTATGCGGTGCTGTACCGGCAGGTCAATCCGAGCGCATGGGCGGCGCGCGGATTCGTGAATGCGTTGCTGGCGCCGCTGCTGGTGGTGGCGGCGGCGCGCAACCCGGAATGGTCGCTGGACGTGCGGGTGTCGCGGCGCGCGGTGTTCTATTCATCGAGCCTGTTGGTGGTGGCGATCTACATCATCGCGACCGCGATCGGCGGTTACTACGTGCGCCTGTACGGCGGCAACTGGGGCCGGGTCGCGGAAATCACCCTGGTCTGCTTCGCGCTGCTGAGCGCGTTGTTGCTGGCCTCGTCCGGTCAGGCGCGCGCGCGCCTGCGGGTGTTCCTGCACAAGAATTTTTTCAGTTTCCGCCACGATTATCGCGAGGAATGGCTGCGGCTGACCGCCACGTTGGCGGGCGGCGACAACGAGCTGCCGTTGCGCGCGGTGCGGGCGCTGGCGCAAACCATGGACAGCCCGGGTGGCGCGCTGTTCATGTGCGGCGAAACCGATGAATTGCTGCCGGAAGCCCACTGGAATCTGCCGTCACCGGCCGGCCTCAAGTTTTCCGCGCACTTGCCGGTCTTCGAATTCATGCGCGAGCGCAACTGGATCTACAACCTTCGCGAACCACCGCCGCTGGGCAATGAACATTTGCAGGCGCCGGCCGAATTGCGGGGCCTGCCACGCGCCTGGCTGCTGGTGCCGCTGTCGCTGGGCGATCGGCTGATCGGTGTGGTGGTGTTGGCCGAGGCGCGCGCGCGGCGCGCGTTCGACTGGGAAGACATCGATCTGCTGCGGGCCGCCGGCAGCCACGTGGCCGGCGTGCTGGCGCAGGTATCGGTCGCACGGCGGCTGGCCGAAGCGCGCCAGTTCGAAGGCTTCAACCGCCTCACCGCGTTCCTGATGCACGACCTGAAGAACGTTGCGGCCCAGCAGTCGCTGCTGCTGCAGAATGCCGAGCGCCACAAGCACAATCCGGAATTCGTCGACGACATGCTGGCGACCGTCACCAATTCGGTGCGCCGCATTTCGCGCTTGCTCGAACAGTTGCGGGGCGGCTCGACGCCCGCCACGCCTGGACGTGTGCTGCTTGCGGCGGCGATCGACAAGGCGCTGGGCGAATGCCGCGCGCAGCCGCCCAAACCCGATTACCAGCCGACCGTGGAAAACCTGTGGGTGCGCGCGGATACCGATCAGTTTGCCACGGTGCTGGGGCACGTGTTGCGCAACGCGCAGGATGCGGCACAGGCGCACGGCCATGTTACGCTCAAAGTGAGTCGCGCGGCCGGCGAAGCCGTGATCGAAATCGGGGATGACGGGGGGGGTATGGATGAGGCATTCATCCGCGACAAGCTCTTCAAGCCGTTTTTCACCACCAAGGCCAGCCGGGGCATGGGCATCGGCGCGTATCAGGCGCGCGAGTACGTGCGTTCGCTGGGCGGCGCCGTGAGCGTGGACAGCGCGCCGGGCCGCGGCACGGTGTTCACGATCCGGCTGCCGCTGGTCGACATCATGGATGTCGCCGCGGCGGCCGACGGCAAGTTGGCGGCAGCGCCATGAGCGAACCGCGACGCTGCCTCCTGATCGTCGAGGACGATACCGGCCTGCGCAGCCAGCTGCGCTGGAGCTTCGAGGATTACGACGTGGTGATGGCCGGCGATCGCACGGACGCGCTGGCGATGCTGGAGCGGCACAAGCCGGCCGTGGTGCTGCAGGACCTCGGGCTGCCGCCGGATCCGGCCGGCACCACCGAAGGCTTCGCCACGATCACGGAGATCCAGGGGCAGGCGCCGCACACCAAGATCATCGTGGTCACCGGCAACGGCGACCGCGACAACGCGGTCAAGGCCATCGGCTGCGGCGCCTTCGATTTCTGCTCCAAGCCGCTGGATCTCGAAGTGCTGCGTCTGATCGTGAGCCGCGCGTTTCGCGTACACGAACTCGAAGCCGAGAACCGCAGGTTGCGCAGTCAGACGAGCATGGTGCTTGAAGGCATCATCGGCGCCAGCGAACCGATGCGCAACGCGTGCCGGTTGATCGAAAAGGTCGGCCCCACCAACGCCAGCGTGATGCTGCTGGGCGAAACAGGCACCGGCAAGGAGTTGTTCGCGCGTGCGTTGCATCGCCTCAGTGCGCGCCGCGACGAGCCGTTCGTGGCGATCAACTGCGCGGCGATTCCCGAACCCCTGCTGGAAGCCGAACTGTTCGGCTACGAGAAGGGCGCCTACACGGGCGCGCACAAGCAGACCCGCGGCAAGATCGAACTGGCCGAAGGCGGCACCCTGCTGCTCGACGAAATCGGCGACATGCCGCTGACATTGCAGTCCAAGCTGCTCAGGTTCCTGCAGGAGCGCGTGATCGAACGCATCGGTGGACGCGAGCCGATTCCGGTGGACGTGCGCATCGTCTGCGCCACCCATCAGGATTTGCCGGACCTGATCCGCGACGGGCGTTTCCGCGAGGATCTGTTCTATCGCGTCAGCCAGGTCAGCATTCGGCTGCCGCCGCTGCGTGATCGCGGTGGCGACGCGGTGCTGCTCGCGCAACATTTCCTGGAACAGGCCGCCAGCCGCCACCGGCGCACGCTGCGCGGTTTTTCCGCCAAGGCGCTCAAGGCGATCGAGGCGTATTCGTGGCGCGGCAACGTGCGCGAGCTGGAGAACACCGTCAACAGCGCGGTGATCATGGCCGACGGCAAGCAGATCGGGGTCGATGACCTGCATCTCGGCGCGGCCGGCGGCACCGAGGTGCTGGACCTGCGTCAGGTGCGCAGCGAGGCCGAGAAGCGCGCGATCCGGCGCGCCATCAGCAACGTCGGCGGCAACCTCTCGCGGGTTGCGGACCTGCTGGGCGTCAGCCGGCCGACCCTGTACGACCTGATGGACAAGTACGGCCTGAAGAAACAGGGCGATGAGGATTGATCCCGCGCATGGCGCGGGCAACGAGAACGAGGACATGCGCATGATCAAGCTGAAGACCTGGGTCGCGCACCGGCGCTTTGCGCTGCTTTGCGCGGGCCTGTTGCTGGGCGGCTGCGGCCTGACCGGCGGGCACGGCAGCCTGGCTGCCGGCAACAAGTACGAGGCCGACGGCAAATATCGCGCGGCCTATATCGAGGCCAAGAAAGTCCTGCAGCATGACGACAAGAGTGGCGATGCATGGCTGCTGCTCGGCAAGGCTTCACTGATGCTGGGCAATCCCAAGGATGCCTTGAACGATTTGCAGAATGCGCAAAAGCATGGCGTGCCTGAAGCCAAGTGGGCCGTGCCCATGGGGCGCGTGCTGCTGGTGACGCAACAGTACGACAAGCTGCTGAAGACCCTGCCTTCCGACAACGGCTTCGAGCCCGCGACCAAGGTGCGCGTGGACGTGCTGCGCGGCGATGCACAGCGCGGCCTGAAGCAGTTCGATCAGGCACAGCAGTCCTATCAAGCGGCGTTGAAGCTGCAGCCCAAGGATCCGCTGGCGCTGGTCGGATTGTCCAAGGTCGCGGCCCAGGCCGGGAACAGGGATGCGGCCAGCCAGTACGTGCAACAGGCACTGGCCGCCGCACCGGAAAATCCCCAGGCTTGGGTGGCCAAGGGCGATCTGGCGTTCGACAGTCACGATTTCGCGAGCGCCGAGTCGGATTACCAGAAGGTGTTGGGCTTCGAGCATGCCGACTGGTTGCCGCAGGAACATCTCTACACGGTGGCGCGGCTTGCCAACGCGCAGGCCGAACAGAACCAGCTGGATCAGGCCCTCGCCAGTATCGACACGCTGGAAAAGATGGCGCCGGGGCAACCCTACCCGCACTACCTGCACGCGGTGGTGCTGTACAAACAGGGGCATCTGGACGATGCGGTTTCGCAGTTGCAGCAGGTGCTGAAGGCGTCATCGGACAACGCCCAGGCGCAGATGCTGATGGGCGCGGTCAACTACGCGCAGGGCAACTACGGCCAAGCCGAGATGTACCTCAGCAACGTGATGGGCGTCGATCCGCAAAACGCCAATGCGCGCAAGCTGCTGGCGCTGACGTTCTATCGCGAAGGGCGCTCGTCGCAGGCGTTGAGCACCTTGCGGCCGGTGATTCCAGGCACGCCGACCGATGCCGAGCTGCTGGCGCTGCTGCAGAGAGAGGCGTCGCTGGGCGCAGGCACGCCGCAGGCGAAGGCGCCCACAACGAGTGCCGGTGCCAAGGCGCCCGACACGCCGTTCACGCGCGCGGGCGAGGCCCTCGCGGGTGGCAACGCGTCCGAAGCCATCCGCTTGTTGCAGCAGATGCCGGCCGGCGACGCCGCCAGCGAAGCGCAACGCAATCGCTTGCTGGTGATGGCCTACGTGCGCGACAGGCACCCCGACACGGCCGTCAAGACGGCGGCTGCTTACGTTGCCAAGCACCCGAACGACGGCGACGCACACCTCGTCTACGGCACCGCGCTGGTCGCTGCCGGCAGGCGCGACGATGCGCGCACCCAGTACGACGCGGCCGTCAAGCTGAACCCGAAGAACATCGCGGCGTTGCTCAGCCTTGCGAGCCTGGATTCACTCGAAGGTCACTACAAGGATGCCGCAAACCAGTATCAGGGCGTGCTGAAGGTGGACCCGCACAACGCGATCGCGATGGCCGAACTCGGCCGCCTCGCCGCGACGCAGGGCGACAAGGCCGGTGCCATCAAGTGGTTCAAGCAGGCCATCGCGACGGCACCCAAGTTCCCCACCCCGTACGTCGGGCTGGTGCTGGTTTACAGCGAAAGCGGCCAGTTCGATGAGGCCACCAGTACCGCCAAAAAGCTGGCGGAGATCGACCCCGGCAATCCGGTGGCGCTGAATGCCGTCGGTGCGTCCGAACTCAACGCCGGACACTACCAGCAAGCGCTGCAGCCGCTGCAGCAGGCGGTCAAGAGCGCACCGCAGGTGGCGTTGTACCGCACCAACCTCGCACGCGCGCAGCTTCTGAACAAGGACGCGAAGGCCGCGGAAGCCAATCTGGAAACGGTGATCAAGGCCGATCCCGGCCAGGCGACGGCAGTGGGCTTGCTGGCGTTCCTGAAATTGCAGAACCATGACCTGAAGGGTGCGCTCGCACTGGCGCAATCGCTGCAGAAGCAACCCGCCGTCGCCAGTCGGACGGCGGGGCATGCACTGGAAGGCGATCTCTACATGGCCAACAAGTCGTACACCGATGCGGCCAAGGCCTATCAGCAGGCCCTGAAGATCGATTACGCGCGGCCGCTGGTGGTCAAGCGCTTCATGGCGTTGAACGCGGCGGGCGGCAAACAGCCGGATGCCGTGCTGCGCGAGTGGCTGGGCAGGCACGCGGACGACGGCGCCACGCGCATGCTGCTGGCCCAGTACTACATGGACCACGCGCAGAACAAGCAGGCCACGGGTGAGTACGAGCAGGTGCTGAAGAAATATCCCTCCAACATCGACGCGCTCAACAACCTCGCCTGGGTTTACACCGAGCAAAAGGATCCGCGCGCACTGGCGCTGGCGGAAAAGGCCTGGAAACTCGCACCGACTTCGCCAAGTGTCATGGATACCTACGGCTGGGCGCTGCTCGCGCATGACCAGCCCAAGGTCGCATTGCCGATTCTGGAGAGGGCAGCCAAGGCGGCGCCGAAAACGTCGACGATCCAGTATCACCTGGCCGTCGCGCAGGCACGCAGTGGCGACCGCGCAGGCGCACGCGCGACGCTGGAAGCGTTGCAGAAGACCGGCGCGAACTATCCGGAGAAACCGGCAGCGGAAAAGCTGTATCAGGAAGTGGCCGGCGCCAAGGGCAATGCCGGCAAATAGATCGAGCAGATGCTTTAACCGCCGGCCTCGTCCTTGCGTGCCAGCGGATCGTGGGCGTGGATTTGCTTGTAGCGGCCGCTGAAGAAAATCAGCGGCTGCGCCTCGGGGCCGTGCGCGAGGTATTCGATTTCGGCGATGAACAACAAATGATCGCCGGCCGGATGGATGTCCACCACCCGGGTCACGATCTGGGCGAGGCTGCCGCCGAGCAGTGGCGTACCGGCGTGATCCGAGAACCGCGCATCGACTTCCTGTTCGGGATGGTTGGCGAAGTGCGGCCCGAGATGGCGTTGCTGTTCGGACAGGATGTTGATGCCACAGCGGTCGCCGATGCGGACGTGCGTGACGAAGCGGGACGCCTTGCGCACCGAGATCAGCACCAGCGGTGGCTCCAGCGAAACCGACAGAAACGCATTGACGGTCATGCCGGCCGGCCGGCCGTCGCACAGGAAACTCACCACGGTGACGCCGGTGGCGAAAAGCCCCATGACCCGCCGAAACAGTTGCGGATCGATGGTTGGCACCGAAGCGTCGTCCTTGGGCATGCAGCCCGCACAAGACAAGAATGATTCTCAAGTACAACATACGCACACGGCGCAGGTCAATCGCGCACGTCCGGTGCGGTCGTTCCACGCGTGGGTTGGGCAAGGCATCAGGTTGTCGCATATAAACTTGCCCGGGTTATTCGGGGCTGGAGAATCAGACATGGGCAAGGCACATGGATAAGCACGCGGCGCGGCAAACCATTCTGGTCACGGGCGGCGCCGGCTACATCGGCAGCCACGTGGTGCTGCAGCTGGTCGAGGCGGGCGAGCGCGTGGTGGTGCTGGATGACCTCTCCACCGGCTTTCGCGAGGCGGTGATCAACGCGGAACTGATCGTCGGCAATGTCGGCGATCAGGCGCTGGTGGCAAAGGTGCTGCGCGAGCACCACGTCGATACCGTGATGCACTTCGCCGCACGCACCATCGTGCCGGAATCGGTGGCCGATCCGCTGCGCTATTACGGCAACAATACCTGCGCCACGCGCAACCTGCTGGAATGCTGCCGCGACGGCGGCGTCAGGCAGATCGTGTTCTCGTCGACCGCCGCGGTGTACGGGATTCCCGAAGGCGGCCGGGCCAGCGAGACGACGCCGACCGCGCCGATCAATCCCTACGGCTCGTCCAAGCTGATGAGCGAATGGATGCTGCGCGACCTCGCTGCTGCGGGTGGACCGCGTTACGTCGCGCTGCGCTATTTCAATGTCGCCGGCTGCGATCCGGAAGGCCGCATCGGGCAATCGACAAAAAACGCCACGCTGCTGGTGAAGGTGGCCTGCGAGGCCGCGCTGGGCAAGCGCCCCCGGCTTTCCATTTTCGGCACCGACTACGACACGCCGGACGGCACCGGCGTGCGCGACTACATCCACGTCGCCGACTTGGCGCGCGCGCACCTGGATGCGTTGCGCTATTTGCGCGGCGGCGGCGCCTCGACCACGCTCAACTGCGGCTACGGCCATGGTTATTCGGTGCGCGAGGTGCTGACGGCAGTCGGGCGCGCGCACGGCGCGCCGGTGCCGTTCGTGGAAGAACCGCGCCGTGCCGGCGACCCGCCGTCGCTGGTCGCGGCGTGCGACCGCATCCGCAGCACGCTGGGTTGGCAACCGCACCACGACGATCTCGACTTCATCGCGCACACGGCGCTGGCGTGGGAACGCAAGCTCGCGACCGGCGGCCCGTGATCGCGCCGGGCCGCGCGTGCGCAGTGGCAAGTGCATGATCTTTCCGGTCTACGGCACCAGTCCATTGCTGTATGCGGTGGTGCTGCTGGTCATCCTGGTCGTGTGCTGGCGATGGTTGCCGCGTGCCGCGCTGTACCCGGCCATGGCGATCGAAGCGTTGTTGCTGGTGCTGACCATGCCGCTGGGCGCCTGGGCGTTGTCGCGCGTGATGCTGACGCGGCTGCCGCCCGCCCAAGCCTGTGCGGCGCCGGTGCCTGACACGGTCGTGGTGCTGTCGGCGGGGGCCTCGCGCCCGCCGGACGGCGCGACCGATTACGCGGCCCTGCGCCAATTGAGCCTGCAGCGACTGTTCGCGGGCGTCGACTTGTGGCGTACCGTGCCCGGCGCGCGCCTGGTGATTTCCGGCGGCGGCTACCGGCGCATCCCCGACGCGGTGGTGATGGCGAATCTGGCGGAGCAACTGGGCGTGCCGGCGGCCAGCATCGAGGTCGAGGATCGTTCGCGCACCACGTGGCAAAACGCGCGCTATGTCGCGGCGCTGTCGCCGCCGGTGCCGAAACGGATCTGGTTGGTGACCTCCGCCTTGCACATGCCGCGCGCGCTGGGTGCTTTCCGCGCCCGGGGTTTCGAACCTTGTGCGTGGCCCAGCGGTTTGCAGGATGCCAAATTGCACTTCGGGCCGCAGGTGTTCATTCCGCAGGGCGAGGCGGTGACGACCTCGACGCTCGCCTTGCACGAATTGTTCGGCAGCGTGGAATACGCGGCGATGGAATGGTGGCACCGGCGTCACGCACCGCCGCGCGCATCTCAGACGCCGTAATAGCTCCGGTACCACTCGACGAAGCGCCGGATGCCCGTTTCGATGGAGGTGTCCGGCCGATAACCGGTGTCGCGCATCAGCTCGCTGACTTCCGCGCTGGTGTCAGGCACGTCCCCGGGCTGCAGTGGCAGCAGGTTTTTTTCGGCCTTGCGGCCGAGGCAGTCCTCCAGCACCTCGATGTAACGCGAAAGCGGCTCGGGATGGCTGTTGCCGATGTTGTACACGCGGTACGGCGCCGACGAAGTCGCGGAGTTCGGATGCAGCGGATCGTAGTGAGGATCAGACCCGGGCGCACGGTCCAGCGCGCGGACCACGCCTTCGACGATATCGTCGACGTAGGTGAAGTCGCGGGTGTGGTGGCCATGGTTGAACACGTCGATCGGTTCGCCGGCCAAAATTTTTCGCGTGAACAGGAACAGCGCCATGTCCGGCCGACCCCACGGTCCGTACACCGTGAAGAAGCGCAGGCCGGTGGTCGGCAAGTCGTACAGATGGCTGTAGGTGTGCGCCATCAATTCGTTGGCTTTCTTGGTCGCGGCGTAGAGGCTCACCGGATGGTCGACCGGGTCCTGCACCGAGAATGGCAGCTTGCGGTTCGCGCCGTACACCGAGCTGGATGACGCGTATACCAGGTGCTCGACCTTGCCGTGCCGGCAGGCTTCCAGGATGTTGATGAAGCCGACCAGGTTCGATTCGACGTAGGCGTAGGGGTTTTCGATGGAATAGCGCACGCCGGCCTGGGCGGCCAAGTTCACCACCCGCTGCGGCCGGAAACCGTGGAAGGCTTTTTCCAGCGCCGGGCGATCCTCGATCCCGAGCTTGGCGAACCGGAAATTCGGGTGCGGCGTCAGGCGGTCCAGCCGGGCCTGTTTCAGGGCGACGTCGTAGTAGTCGTTGAGATCGTCGACGCCCAGCACGTCGTCGCCGCGCGCCAGCAGTCGCAGGCTCAGGTTGGATCCGATGAAGCCGGCGGCGCCGGTGACGAGAATTCTCATCCGTTGTCTTTCCGTGTCGATCAGTCGTGCATGTTAGTGGGCGAGCATTCCGTGGTTCCGGGGAATGGCCGGAGAACAGCCCAAAAGCCATCCTCCTCAATCCCCCCCTTCCGGAAGGGGGAAGTAGCCGACCGGGCCGACGCCCTGATCCCCCCGGCACGAAGGGGTCGCGCGCGTAGCGCGCGGGGGGAAGCCCCGTTTCCTAGAGACGATCGTCCACTGCCGCTCGCGGCAGCACGTTTTTTACGTCGAACAACACGCAATCGGGTTTGCCCAGCGCGCGCAGCGCCGCGGCACCCATGTCGGTGAACTGGTGGTGCGCGACGGCCAGCACGATCGCGTCATAGGTGCCGGGGCGCAGGTCGGACGAAAGGTCGAGGCCATATTCGCGCTTGGCCGCGCCCGCATCGACCCAGGGGTCGTACACGTCGATGTCGGCATGGCAGGTGCGCAGCTCGTCGATGATGTCGGTGACGCGTGTGTTGCGCAGGTCCGGGCAGTTTTCCTTGAACGTCAGGCCCAGCACCAGCACCTTCGCGCCCGCGACGTTGATGCGCTTTTTCAGCATCAGGCGAACCACGCGATCGGCGACGTGGCGGCCCATGCCGTCGTTGATGCGGCGACCGGACAGGATCACTTCCGGGTGGTAGCCAATTTCCTGCGCCTTGTGGGTGAGATAGTACGGATCGACGCCGATGCAGTGTCCGCCGACCAGGCCCGGCCGGAACGGCAGGAAGTTCCACTTGGTGCCGGCCGCTTCCAGCACGTCCATCGTGTCGATGCCCATGCGATGGAAGATCAGCGCCAGCTCGTTGATCAGCGCGATGTTGAGGTCGCGCTGGGTGTTCTCGATGACCTTGGCGGCCTCGGCCACCTTGATGCTGGGCGCCTTGTGCGTGCCCACGCTGACCACCTTGCAGTACAGCGCGTCCACGAAATCGGCGACCTCCGGTGTGGAACCCGACGTCACCTTCTTGATGGTGTCGAGCCGGTGCTGCTTGTCGCCGGGGTTGATGCGCTCGGGACTGTAGCCGGCGTAGAAATCCTGGTTGAACTTGAGGCCCGACTCGCGCTCGATGATCGGCACGCAGACCTCTTCGGTCGCGCCCGGGTACACCGTGGATTCGAAGATCACCACGCCGCCCTTGCCGATGGCCTTGCCGACCGTGCGACTGGCGGCTTCCAGCGGGGCGAGGTCCGGGCGCTTGGCGCGATCGATCGGCGTGGGCACCGTGACGATGAAGACGTTGCAGCCCCGCAGCTCGCCGGGATCGGGACTGAAACCGAGTTGGGTCGCGGTGCGCAGTTCGTCCGGGGATACTTCGAGGGTGTGATCGCGGTGCTGCTGCAGCTCGTTGATGCGTGCCTCGTTGACGTCGAAGCCCAGCGTGGGCAGCTTGCGTCCGAAGCCCACCGCCAATGGCAGGCCGACGTAACCCAACCCGATCACGGCGAGGCGGATGGCTTCGGGGCGGGGCAGCGGGGCTTGACTCATGACGACTCCTTGGCGATACGGTGATCGGGGCTGCGCAAAGCGGGCCGACGTGGCCCGAAAGTCGCCTATGCTGGCATGCGGCGCCTGAATTGCAAAGCAAGCAGGGCAACCCCGATCAAAACGATTCCGGTCCATTCAGGGTTGGACGGTTGTTCATGCAGCAGCCCCCACGCGAACAACACGCCGGCGACCGGCACCGCCAAACTGGTCAGCCCCGCCACGTTGGCCGAAAGGCGTTGCACCACCAGCGCCCACAACACCCAGCACACGCCCGACGACAGCAAGCCGTTGTAGAGCAACGCGGCGATGTACGTGCCGGTCCAGTCCACCGGGCGCTGCGGCGTGACCACCGCGACGATGATCAGGCCAATGGTGCCGACCAGCATCTGCCATGCGGTCAGGCGCAGCGGCGTGACATCCGGATGCTGCTGGAACAGTCGCTTGGACAGCACCGTCGCGACGGCCCACGCCAGGCCGGCAAGCAGCGCGAGTGCGATGCTGTGGGGCGCGCCCAGTGGCCGCCAGGGTTCGACCACGCAAACGAAACCCGCGGCCGCGATCACGATGCACAACCAGCGCGTCAAGCCGGGCTTTTCGTGCACCCACCACCACGCGAGCGGCACCACCCAGAACGGCATGGTGTAGGCGAGCAACGCGGTCTTGCCCGCGCCGCCCGAGACCAGCGCCCATTGCGCGAGTGCCTGGAAAGCCATCGTCTGGGTCAGGCCAATCGCGATGGTCGGCAACCACGGCGTCGGCTTCAGCGAATTGCGGCGCAACGCCAGCAGCGCGAACAGCACCGCGGTGCCGATCACGTAGCGCTGCGCGCTGAAGGTGAACGGCCCGCTGTAGTGCGTCGCGACCTTCATTACCGTCCAGTTGAGGCTCCACACGATCGTGAGGATCACCAAACCGATCCATGCGGCGCGCGTGCTTGCGGGTCGATTCATGATGTTCAGGGCGGCGCGAGAAGGTGGCGCGACAGACGATTGCGCCGGAAGCTGCTTATGCTAGCTGCGCCTGCATGGGACGCGAGCGAAGAGGTGCAACGGCGCGCTTCATCCGCCGATCAGCCGCGCACGTCTGTAATGACGCATGGCAAGGATTCGCATCGGCATTTCGGGCTGGCGCTACCCGCCGTGGCGCGGCGTGTTCTATCCGAAGGATCTGGTGCAGCGTGACGAACTGTCTTACGCGTCGCGGCAGTTCCCCAGCATCGAATTGAACGGCTCGTTCTATTCGCTGCAGCGGCCGGAAAGTTACGCGCGCTGGCGCGAGCAGACGCCTCGAGGCTTCAAGTTCGCGGTCAAGGCGCCGCGCTTCATCACTCATGTGCGACGGCTGCGCGAGATCGATGCGCCGCTGGCGAATTTCTTCGCCTCCGGCGTGTTCGAATTGCGCGAAAAATTCGGGCCCGTGCTCTGGCAGTTCCCCGCCAACTTCAAGTACGATCGTGACCTGTTCGCGCGATTCTTCGAGCGCCTGCCGCACGATACCGAAGCCGCGCTGAAGCTGGCGCGCCGACGCGACTTTCGCATGAAAGGCCGCGCGCGGCTCGCGATCGGCCGCAATCGCCGGTTGCGCCACGCGATCGAGATCAGGCATCCCGGATTCCTCGACGCCTCCTTCATCGCGTTGCTGCGCGAGCACGGCATCGCGCTGGTGGTGGCGGACACGGCAGGCCGTTGGCCGTATGTCGAAGAGGTCACGGCAGGTTTCATGTACCTGCGCCTGCACGGCGACAAGCAGCTTTACACCAGCGGTTACAGCGGTGCGGCGCTGGATCGGTGGGCCGCACGCATCCGCGCGTGGCATGCAGGTTCGCAGCCGCGCGATGCTGCGCGTGTCGTCAAGACACGGCCGCCACATCGCAAGTCCCGCGACGTGTACTGCTACTTCGACAACGACGCCAAGGTGTGCGCGCCATTCGATGCGGCGAAGCTGATCGAGAAGATCGGTGCGGGCTGAGCGAGTCCGCCGAACCGCATCAGGTACGCGATGGGCGTTCCGCCCATTTGATGACTTCGAAAGGTGTGTCGCGTCCGCCATAACGTGGCAGGAAACCCTCGGGCGGACCCCAGGCGTGCAGCGTCACGACTTCCCATTTGGCCGGGATGCGACCGCCGCGTCGGCGCGTTTCGTAAACATCGAGCATCGCCTTGAAGCGCGACTTGCCGGTGAGCGCGCGCGCGCGTTCGCGGTTGGCGTTGGTGGCGCCGAGCCCTTTCAGGTCGGCCAACAAGCTGCGCACGTCCGGGTAATCGAGCATGATGCGGTCGGAATCCAGCACCGGATCCTTCAGCCCGGCGGCCAGCGCGGCGTCGCCGATGTCGTGCAGGTCGAGGAACACGCCGACGCGCGGTTGTTCGGGGTCGACGGTGGCCCATGCCTCGCGAAGTTCCGTGAGCGTGTCGGGGCCAAGGCTGGACGCGACAATGAAGCCACCCGGCTTCAACACGCGTGCGCATTCGGCCAGCAGCGGCCGCGGCGACTCGCACCATTGCAGGCAGAGGTTGGAATACACCACGTCCATGCTGCGGTCGGGAAACGGCAACGCCTGCCCGTCCGCGCAAACACGTTCGAATGGTCGGAACCAGCCACGATTCCTCCGCGCCCCGCGCAACATCGGCAGCGATACATCCACGGCGATCACTTCGGCATCGCGCCAACGCTTCTTCAAGCCGGCGGTACCGCGGCCGGTGCCGCAGCCGACGTCGAGCACGCGCCGCGGCTTGCCGTCGTAATAGTCGAGGCTTTCGAACAGGCGCGATTCCACTTCACGTTGCAACGCATCGTGGCGTTCGTAGGTCGAGGCGGCGCGCGCAAACGCGCGGCGCACCTGAAGCGGGTCGAGATGCTTGCCGGTCATGTCGGGGCACCCGCCGGCAACGGTGCGAGCGCGGCGACGACCGCGTCCGCATGCCCGATGAATGGCGCGTGGCCGCCACCGGCGATACAGGTGAAAACACCGCCGCATTGCGCGGCGCTCCATTGCATGGCCTGCCACGGGATCAGGCGGTCGCGACGGCCGGCGATCCATGCGCTGGCTTGCTTCAGTTGCGGAAGGCGTGTGCGCAAATCGCTGTGTTCCAGTACGTCCATGCCTTCCGTGAGCGCGCGCACCTGCGGACGGAATTCATTGAAGGTGTCGGCGCGCAGTTTGCGCAGGTCCGCCTGCGCGCAATCGCTGCCCAGTGCTTCCAGCGCGAGGAAACGTTCCAGCGTGCCTTCGTAATCGGTCTCGAGATCGCGCCCGAAGTCCTGCAGGATTTCCGGCGACACCGCATGCGGCCACGCTTCGCCACGCACGAAACGTGGGGAAGCGCACAGCATCGCCAGCGCTTGCACCTGCTGCGGAAAATCCAGCGCGGCTTGCAAGGCGTACAGACCGCCCAGCGACCAGCCGAGCCAGATCGCCGCCGGCACGCGTTCCGCGATGGCCTTGGCACATTCGGCAGGTTGCAGCGAAACGCTGCAATCCCGCGAACGGCCGTGCCCCGGCAGGTCGACCACGTGCAGCGTGCAGCGGTCGTGCAGCGCCTCGACCAGCGGCGCGAACACGCCGCCGTGCATCGCCCAGCCGTGCAGCAGCACAAGGTGCGTATCGCCGCGACCTTCGGTATGGATGTAGAGATCGGACATGAGCCGGCAATTTTAGATGATCGCGTGGCGTGGCAGTTGCGCCAGCGCATCGAGCAGCCGGTCGACGTCGGTTGCGTCATGCGCTGCCGACAAAGTGACCCGCAGCCGTGCCTTGCTGGCCGGCACCGTGGGCGCGCGGATCGCGGTGACCAGGAAGCCGCTTCGCTCCAGTGCATGCGATGCCTGCACTGCGTGTTCGACGTCACCGAGCACGATCGGCTGGATCGCGGTCGTGGAATCCATCAGCGGCAAACCGAGTTGCGTGGCGCCGGCGCGAAAGCGCACGATCAGCGCGCGCAATTGCTCGCGCCGCCAGTCCTCTTCGCGTGCGATACGTACCGCCTCGTACGCAGCCGCAGCCAACACGGGTGGCATTGCCGTGGTGTAAACGAAGGTGCGCGCGAATTGGGTGAGGCCTTCGATCAATGCGTGGCTGCCGACGACGAATGCGCCCATGCAACCCAGCGCCTTGCCCAGCGTTGCCATCAGGACGGGAGCGTCGGGTTGCGACAATCCTGCTTCGCCGACGCTGCCGGCGCCGTGGGGCCCGAGTACGCCCAAGCCGTGTGCGTCGTCCACCATCAACGTCGCGCCTTCATGTTTGCACAAGCTTGCGAGTTCGCGCAGCGGCGCGGCATCGCCATCCATGCTGAATACGCCATCGGTCGCGAGCAGTGCGGGTTTTTCTCCGGCGCTCTCCAGCTGCCGTGCCGCACCCATGACGTCGTTGTGCGGATAACGTTTCAACGCGGCGCCCGAAAGTTGCGCTGCATCCAGCAAGCTGGCGTGGTTCAACTTGTCCTGCACGCACACGCCGCTGCGATCCAGCAGCGCCTGCATCGCGCCGAGGTTGGCCAGCCAGCCAGAAGAGAACAGCAACGCGGCGTCGCGGCCGGTCCATTCGCAAAGCGCTTCTTCGAGTCGTGCGTGTTCGCGGTGATGGCCGCACACCAGGTGCGCGGCGGTGCTGCCGACGCCGCATTCATTCGCGGCGTCCCGCAGGGCCTTGATGATGCGCGGATCCTGCGCGAGCCCGAGGTAATCGTTGCTGCAGAAGTTCAGCAGCTCGCGGCCGTCGATGCGCACGCGAACACCACGTGTTGCATCGAGCGTACGCGCGCGACGCAGCAAGTCGGCACGTTCGCGTTCGGCCACGCGTGCCGCGAGTGATTGCAGCAAATCCGGACGCATCAGTGTGAACCTATGGCTTCGTGCAGGCACTCGCCCCCTTCCGCAGGAAGGGGGGCGGCGCCGCTGCGGCGCAGGGAGTATGTCGCTGCTCCGACAAAAGTCGTCCCCTCATCGCGCTGCGCGCGCGTTCGCTGCGCTCCGCCCTTCGTACCGAAGGGGAGGGAAGTGCGGGCGTGCTTGTCCGCATCACGCCGCTGCCGGATCGGATTCGACGATGTCGCAATGCACGGTATCCGCTTCAAGCGCGTCGACGTTGACTTGCATCGCGTGCAGATCGAGGCGGCGGAACAGCGCGTGGTCGTGTTCGACATCCGGGTTGCCGGTAGTCAGGAGTTTCTCGCCCATGAAGATCGATCCCGCGCCCGCGAAGAAACACAGCGCCTGCATTTCGTCGCTCATCTGCTGGCGCCCCGCCGAAAGACGCACGACCGACTTCGGCATCACGATGCGCGCGACGGCGATGGTGCGCACGAATTCGAACGGGTCGATCTTGTCGGCATTCGCCAGTGGCGTGCCCGGTACCGGCACCAATTGGTTGATCGGCACCGACTGCGGGTGCTCGGGCAAATTCGCCAGTGCGTGCAACAAGCCGGCGCGCTGCGCGCGTGTCTCGCCCATTCCGACGATGCCGCCGCAACAGGTTTTCAATCCCGCTGCGCGGATGTCTTCCAGCGTGTCGAGGCGATCTTCGAACTCGCGGGTGTGGATGATTTCGCCGTAATAGTCGGGTGAGGTGTCGATGTTGTGGTTGTAGTAGTCGAGCCCGGCGTCCTTGAGTTGCTGTGCGTGACCTTCGCCGAGCAGGCCCAGTGTCGCGCAGGTTTCCAGGCCCAGCGCTTTCACCTCCCGGATCATCCCGGTCACTTTCGGGATGTCGCGATCCTTGGGCCCGCGCCACGCCGCACCCATGCAGAAGCGCGAAGCGCCGGCGGCCTTGGCCGCACGCGCGCGTTCCAGCACGTCCTCCACATCCATCAGCTTCTGTGCTTCGACGCCGGTGTGGTAGCGCTGCGCTTGCGGACAGTACGCACAATCCTCGGGACAGCCGCCGGTCTTGATCGACAGCAGCGTGGAAACCTGTACCGCGTTGGGATCGTGGTTGGCCGCGTGCACCGCGTGCGCGCGTGCCAGCAATTCCATGAACGGCAAATCGAACAATGCCCCGATTTCCGACAATTGCCAGTCATGCCTCACCGGCATATCGGGATTCATTCCGTCCATTGCGGCAGCTCCGCTTTATAGTGCCAACGGGTAAGGGGTTCGAAAGTTCCTTCGTCATTCCGGACAAGCCGCTTGGCGGCGCGATCCGGAATCCAATGTCTTTTGAAAAGCACCGATACCGGCTATCACCGGTATGGCGGCATCGCGAAGTGTCGAAGGGGATAGGGATGTCTGTCAACTTCAATACAGCTCATTTGGTTGACGACGCGCTGGAGGCGCTGCTGCCTTCACACTGCCTGTTGTGCGGTGCGCGTGGACAGGGCGCGCTGAGTCTTTGCCCGGACTGCGCAGCCGACATGCCGCGCAATACGATATGTTGCGCGCGCTGCGCGTTGCCGCTGGAGTCGTCGGCGCCGCTGTGCGGCCGCTGCATCAAACACGCGCCACCGTGGGATGCGGCATGGGTACCGTTCCGCTACGAGTGGCCGCTGGCGCAACTGGAAGCGCGCTTCAAGTTCGGTGGTGACTTGGCGGCGGGACGTACGCTGTCGTTGCTTTGGAGCGGGTCGCAAGCGCCTCATGATCTGCCTGACGCGATCGTGCCGGTACCGTTGCACCGTTCGCGCTTGCAAAAGCGCGGCTACAACCAGGCACTGGAACTCGCAAAACCGCTTGCGAAACATTTTGGTGTTTCGGTGTTGTTCGACGCGCTGCGCCGAGCCCGCGCCACCCACGCACAAACCGAATTGACCGCCATCCAGCGCCGTCGCAATGTGCGCGGCGCATTCGCGGCGAATCTCGATGGAAAGGCACCCGAACACGTCGCGGTGCTGGACGACGTCTTCACCACCGGCGCGACGCTGGCCGAATGCGTGCGCATGCTGAAACGCGCCGGTATCGCGCGCGTGGACGTTTGGGCATTGGCGCGCGCGCCCGCGCGCAGGTGAATCACTTCATCGCAAGAGCGATCACCATTCCGAGCCACACCACGCCGCCGACCCAGTTGTTGTTGCGGAACGCCGCGAAGCAGGCGTCGCGCTGGCGCCAGCGCATGTTCCAGAGTTGCCATGCAAACAGCAGCAACGCAATACCAAGGCCGGCGAGGAACGGCCACTCGAGTTGCGCGCGTTGCCCGACCAGCAGCAGCGTGAACAGCAGCGTCGCCATCAAAATGCCGAGGATCGGCAGGTCGGCTTCGCCGAACAGGATCGCGGTGGACTTCGCGCCTGCGCGCAGGTCGTCGTCGCGATCGACCATCGCATATTCGGTGTCATAGATGGTCGAGAACAACACGTTGCCGAGGAACAGCAGCCAGCACACCGGCGGCAGGCCATTCGTGATCGCCGCGAACGCCATCGGAATGCCCCAGCCGAACGCGGCGCCAAGCACGACTTGCGGCAGTTGCGTGTAACGCTTGGAGAACGGGTACAGCGCGGCCAGCGCGGCGCCGGCGAACGACAGGTAAATCGTCAGGCGATTGGTGAACGCCAGCACCAGCGCAAAGCCGATCAGTGCCAATACCACGAACGTCAGCAAGGCTTCGCGCGGCTTCACGCGCCCGGCCGCGAGCGGGCGGCCGGCGGTGCGTTGCACCTGCGGATCGAGGTTGCGATCGGCGAAGTCGTTCATCGCGCAGCCGGCCGCGCGCATCACGAACACGCCAACAGTGAAGACAATCAGGAATTTCCATGGCGGGAAGCCATCGGCCGCCAGCCATAACGCCCACCACGTCGGCCACAGCAGCAACAGCGCGCCGATCGGACGATCCATCCGCACCAGCACCAGCAAGTCGCGGGTCTTGTCGCGCCAACCCGGAGGCAATGCGCGCAACAGGAATTCGATGGTGCGGGTCGAGCGCACCGACGCGTCCGCCGGCCGCGAAGTATCCTGTGGCGCCGAGGACGGCAGATCGGCCGTGCGCAAGTCGAGCAACGGCAATTCTTCCTGCGTGGCGGGACGCGCCGGCTGCTTGCGTTTCGACGGGTTGCGTTTGCGGGGCATGCGTGGGCGGATGCATCCGGAGTCGAGTCCCGATTGTCGCGCAACCTGCGATCGGCTCCAACAAGCGATCAAGAGGACTCTTGGCACAGCAACGCGCAGGCATGTCCGGCTATGCTCGGGCGGTTCTTGCGCACCGGGGTAAACGCGATGAGCCTGATCCAGAAGATCGTCCGGCACAAATCGGTCGAGCAGCTTCAGGCCGAAGCCGGCCAGGCCACGGATTTCCGCCGCACGATGGGCATGTGGCAACTGACTGCCATCGGCGTCGGCGCGATCGTCGGCGTGGGCGTGTTCGTACTGGCGCCGCACGAGGCGGCGTTGCATGCCGGCCCCGCGATCGTGCTGAGTTTCATCATTGCCGGCATCGGCAGCGCCTGCGCGGCGCTGTCCTACGCCGAATTCGCGGGCATGATCCCGGTCACCGGCAGCGCCTACACCTACGGTTACGCGGTGTTGGGCGAGTTGCCCGCCTGGGTCATAGGCTGGGACTTGCTGATCGAATACGCCCTGATTGTGGCGGTGGTGGCGGCGGGCACGTCCAATTATTTGCAGTCGCTGATCCTGCAGATCACCGGCTGGCACCTGCCGCTGGCGTTGCAGGGCGCGTACGGCGAAGGCACCGGCATGGTGTTCAACTTGCTGGCCGCGATCGTCGCGCTGCTGATCGCGGGCCTGCAGATTTTTCGCACCGAAATCGGCGCGCGCTTCAATACCGTGGTGGTGTCGCTGAAGGTGCTGGGCGTGGCCATCGTGATCATCGTGGGCGCCTTTTACGTCAACACGGAATTATGGCACCCGTTCATTCCGAAGGTCGTGGAGCACGCCGACGGTTCATCGCAGTACGGCTGGGCCGGCGTGATGGCGGCGGCCAGCATCGTGTTCTTTGCGTGCTTCGGTTACGACACCCTGACGACGGCCGCGGAGGAATCGAAGAATCCGCAGCGCGACCTGCCGTGGGCGGTGGTGTTGTCGCTGGCGGTGGCGATGGTGATGTATTTCGGCGTGTCGCTGGTGCTGACCGGCATGGTGCCCTACGCGCAGCTCAACGTGCCGGCGCCCGTCAGCGCGGCGTTCCAGGATCGCGGCCTGCATTGGGTCAGCGGCGTGATCAACGTCGCTGCCGTGTGCGGCATCGCCAGCGTGGTGTTCGCCTTCATGTTGGGCGCCGCGCGCATCTGGTTTGCGTTGTCGCGTGACGGATTGCTGCCACGCTGGTTCGCCGAAAGCCACCCGAAGTACAACACGCCGTATCGGCCAACCATGATCCTGGGTGTGGCGACGGCGATCGCGGCGGGCTTCGTTCCGCTCACCGAGCTGGCCAAGCTGGTGAACATCGGCACGCTGTCGGCGTTCATCCTGATCTGTGTGTCGGTGCTGATCCTGCGCATTCGCAAACCCGATCTCGAACGTCGTTTTCGCACGCCGTTCCTGTATGTGCTGGCGCCGGTGGGAGTGCTGTTCTCGCTGTTCCTGATCATCGGCTGGCCGTGGGTGGCCGATGGACACTTCCAGCTCATAGGCGGCCTTGATCGCGACACCTACATCCGCTTCATCGTGTGGATGTTGATCGGGTTCGTGATCTATTTCGGTTACGGGATCCGCAAGAGCGCGCTGAATCGCGACGGTTGAGGTATCGCGGGAACGGGCTTGTGGTGACGGCTGCGCGGCACCATCTGGAAGGGTGTCGTGCGTTGCACGCTCGTCGCGTCGCGCCATCGCAACCCTTGTCGCGAGGTATTCCCGATGATCGATCTCTACTACTGGCCGACACCCAACGGCCACAAGATCACGTTGTTCCTGGAAGAAGCCGGGCTCCCGTACACCATCAAGCCCGTGGATATCGGCAAGGGCGACCAGTTCAAGCCGGCTTACCTTGCCATTTCGCCCAACAACAAGATGCCGGCGATCGTCGATCATCATCCGGTGGGCGGCGGTGCACCGCTCAGCGTGTTCGAATCCGGCGCGATCCTCGTTTACCTCGCGGGCAAGACCGGCAAGTTCATCCCGGGCGACGCACGTGGCAAGGTCGAGTGCCTGGAGTGGTTGTTCTGGCGGGTGGGTGGCTTGGGACCGATGACGGGCCAGTACGGGCACTTCCACACGTACGCGCCGGAGAAGATTCCGTACGCGATGGAGCGCTACCGCAAGGAAGCCGAGCGCCTTCTGGACGTGCTGAACCGC
>Ga0207695_10000620_pt1 | contig 71419 bp, 71 predicted proteins | sample KBSC54metaG_FD_184354 | JGI IMG/M metagenome (GOLD analysis project Ga0207695, IMG submission 184354) | Corn rhizosphere microbial communities from Kellogg Biological Station, Michigan, USA - KBS C5-4 metaG (SPAdes) (version 2) | ecosystem: Host-associated > Plants > Roots > Rhizosphere > Soil...
CTTTTCCTACAACATAAGATGTTGCAGTAGCTAACCGCATTAATTGAGGGTAAGCAGTGCTGAAGTTAATTATCATCTGAGCAAGATTAGGAATACTACTCATGGCCCGCCCCTCTTGTTGTTGTTTTTATTACCTATACCAATGAGTATAGTTCACAAAACGAACATTACCATTTTCTTAAGTATATTTTTTATACAATTAATCAAACGATTGGCAAGATATAGACTGATAAAAGAAGGGAAAAACAGGAAAAACGGGATTACAGCGCTACTGGACTCACCCGATCATACACCAAGGCATTATAACTAGTGCTTTGCATATTCTGGGCAACAATAGTGAATTTGCGAGTCAACGATATGCCTTTGAAGGCAAAACTAGCTCCTACGGCGACAGCAACTCGCATATCTAAAATTTCATCAATCAAAAGAACAGTGCCAACGACATCAACACCGTTTTGTTTAACAACTCCGGTGATTTTACCTAAGCCAGAAATTGCAAAGGGATAAGAAGAATTAAGCACTCTTTTTGTACTAAAACCAATGCTGCCTAAGTCAGCCATGATTAGCTCCTCCAGGTATCTGAGGTTTCAAGGATGCTTTTTCCTGCGCCCGAGGTATTCACATTCGCTACGATCAAATAGCTGCGTCCTGATAAATCGCCATTCCCTGAGAAAGTATCCGCGTCATTTGCAGGATCATAATGCAAGGGATTCCATAGTCCCGGCATATAGCCACGTAGATCAGCATTCGTCATGTCATCACATACCAAGCAGCGGTCCATGATAAAATTGCTATCAGCAGGATTAGGATAAACAAAGCCACCCAAGCCTAAATATGTACTATTCAACCAGGTTAACTTGCTAAAGTTGACTGACTTAACAGTGCCATTATAATTGCGCGCGATATAGTGCCCGCTGGAGGCTGTAATAGGTGAGGTTGATCCACGCGGAAAGTCCTCACTATTGCCACTGGTACCTGAAGCACTTCTTCCGATAATGGCACAGCAATAAGCGTCAGAAGATACACGTGAGACAATATCGCCAAAAAAGAAGCCCCACCACTTTGTAGCACCGGCGTATTTATAGAAAAAGTAAAATGCACGGCTATCCGCAATTACCATCCAGGTGGTAGTACTGGCACTTTTTTGTAAATAAAGCCCCCCTGAAATTTGAGAGGCTAAGGGAAAGAGATCTGGACCAGTATCAACATCCGTCATTGTCTCATAACCAATAGCTCGGCTTTCTGTTGTACTGGTATCGTCGATTCGAAGATAAAAGCCAGTGCTCGGTGCAGTGGTGCTGTTACGATATGCTGCTTTATTGGTTCCTGAAAAAGCTTTTGTCCAGCCCGCTGCTGTTTTAGAACCGTAGCCATTGACTAAGCAGGCATCTAAAATGGTAATTAAGCTGCCTGCGGTATTGGCATAGGCTCCAGGTGCACTGGTATCCGAAGATCGATAAATAGTAACTGCCATACGTTCCTCACTTAGGTAAAGTTAAAATTAAGAGAACCACCTGCTGGTGGTGAATAACCGGTTATTAAAAAATTGAAGTTAGGGCGACCATAAGGATCATAATCAAACAGAATGCTAGTGCTGGGTGGTGTATAGCTGTTGTTTGTAAAATTGAAGCGGAGCTTATGAGTATTACCGCCACTACTTGCACCCATCATGCAACGTAAGGCAATCATGAGAAGCTCAATCCAAAAACACCCAATTTATACGTCGAGCCGCCATCACGGGTATAAAACACTAAAACGTCTAGCGAGTTAGCTCCTGTACTTAATACAGGTGCCGTACCACCTGCAAATTTAACAGATGCAGGGAAAGTCACTAAGCGACTTCCTGTCCCATCTTGCGCTAACTCCAAGGTCATCGAACCGACTTTACCGCTCGCTGGAGCATTGGTAATAGTGAAGGTGACATTACCGGTGAGAACACCGTATTGGAAGTTACCATTGGTAAAATCAATAGTTACAGCACCTGTCATATTACCCAGATTAAAAGGTGTTTCGGAATAAGATTTAAAGCTCTTACCGCCCATATTCAAATTACCACCGGCAGTGACATCTCCAGTATCAGCCTCTACCCAGCTACCGGGCTGTAATTGTTTGCCTGTCGTCCCACTATACCGTGCCCAGCTTTTATCAATGGTCGTGCCTGTTTCTGTAACATTGCCAATGGTATCTACCACCCAAATTGAACCATTGAAACGGTATTGCAATAACTCATCAATTACATACGCCGGCCATTTATTTTTGGGTGTCAAAAAATACCAAGAAGCGCCATCCGTATAGGCCAGTTTATTATCTTGTCCTGTCCAAGCACCGGTTGCACTCGCTCCCACGATATACATATTCCCTGCCACCATGCCAGGCGGTGTCGTGAGCGTTCTTGTTTGCACCAGTGCACAAGGCACGAGCACATCAATAATACGTAGCGCTAAATTATGAGTCACTTCTTTGGAGCTTTGATTTTGTGCTATTTCAGGTAAAGCAACATTAGGTGTTGTCATACGATTGCCTCAGCAGGATACCCTCTGCCAACAACGGTAGAGAGTTGATAAACTTTAATATGAATAGGTTGGCCTAGCGTCAATCCGTCACTGGTTTGCTGTGTTGTGGTGTAGTTTGCACTTTGACTTGATGAGGAAATCGTCCTTACAATTGATGTGCCAACAATCACATCTACCTCATAGGCTTCAGTAGTCTCGCCCAGTGATACATCTACGTTATCACGCCACTCACCACCCACACGCGTACGCCTAATCCAATTAAAGGTAACATTAAGGCTGCTATCGCGTTTAGCGGCCACTTGCACAGGCGAATAGGGCTTTAATCCTATTGATCGGTTAGTAAAGTGTTTGCCAAGGGTAGCGTCTTGAGACATGCCTAAGGTGACAGCTTTATAAATTTTGGTAGAGCCAATAGCACTAGAGTCTGTTACGACACGCTGTACGGTGCTTTCAGTTAAGAGAGTAAATTCTTCATATAAGACATGGGATGCTGTTGCCCATTCTGTGCCGAACCGTCCGCGTAAAAAATAAGATAAATTGTAAGTACCATCCGATTGCAAAATCGCATCACGAAATTGAATAAGCTCACTGCCTAATACCGCAAGGTTTCCACCGGCTAAAAGCTGCGAATCCGTAATACTGGATAACTGTTCATTATTCAGTAAACGAACATTCACAGTACTGGCTTGGTCAGGAATAGTGGTTAATCCATTCCCTAAAATGGTATTAGCAATACCGATAGTAGAAGCCGTAATAAATACTTTAATCTGATTCCATGCGGCGCCATCCGGTGACTGTATAAGCGATGCACCTTTCCAGCCATCGTAATATCCTGACGCTGCCGCATAAAATCCAGGATTATCATCAATGTTTCTGACAATAGGAATATCCATAAGATGTAGCTCTGTTGGTCCGGAAGGCGCCAATGTTTGCTGTGGGACAATAATTGTACTGCCACTGACATTGGAGGTATAAACAGCAGAATCATCAGCTGTCCCCTGCAACAATAAAATGCCAGGCGCTCCCATTTCAACACTGGTTAAGCGAGAGGAAAAGGTAGCACTATCCGTTTGAATAACGACCACATCACCTGGCTCTAAGTAAAGGTATTCCATTCCTAATGAAAATTGATGCGTTTCTCTCGACATCCAAATGCCATACAACATGGTATCGGCAATTTGCGCTGCTTGATCATCTGACATCACAATCGGGAGTTCTAAGGTATTCTCATTAACCGAGTTTACCTGTATGCGCGCTGCATACTGAGCACCGGGTTGATAATCTGCGCCGGTATTCACATAGGTAATATTGACTCGTTTGGGCAATTCTAAATCTTGCTGACGCGTCACCGTGACAATATCGGGTAGTTCATTCCCTTCGGCATGAACAGCAAGATCATCTTGTTCAATGGTGACAACCGGCGCTATTCCACGCGGAATGAATTTTATCTTTCCACCCGATTCTGCCGCATCAAAGAAGTAAGCGCTCATTAATTGTTGCAGAGCGGAGCGAATCGTCGTTTGGCGGCTGATAGTGTAGCCCAGCAAGGTACCATTTAATAAACTGACATCAACATCATCAGCGGTCAGCTTGGATAACTGGCAAATCTCTGAAACCATTTCCGATAATGCTGGATTGCCTGCCGTCGCTATCTGCATTCGAGTGAAAACACAAATCTTATACCGGTTCGTCACCCAGCACATCCCACTGTCAGCCATGATAGAGGGATAAGCAAAGCCATCCAATTCAGTAGCGCTACTAAATACATGGGTTACACCCGTAGGTTCAACACGATAACAGTCAACAGGCTTTGATCCTGAACCATAAGCCACCCAAACATGCTTATAGTCGTTTTCCATGACACCTGCATAGAAGGGATAGGCGACCAGCAAACCGGCGCGATTTCCCACACCAAACTGATTGACTAGCCCAGCAGGAAAACCCACGGCACTACCGCTAGCCTCTACCGTAACGCTGTTACCGTTCAAGTAAATTAAATACCAGGTTTCAGGTGTACAGTTTGAACCAAAAGGATAATTACCTCGCCCACAAATGATCATGGCACGCCGCTGATCGGCTGAGACGACAAAGCCCAGCAATACTTGCGTATTATCTGCAACGACACTCAGTACATTAACCGTGCGGGTATCCTGAAAGTCAGCAGAGAAATTAATATTATTAGGATAAACCCATATTTGTGGTGGTGTTTCGGTGACACCGGTGTAAGGATTGATACCACTAAACGGGAGATGAAAATTTCCTGCTATAGCCAACGAATAACCATTCAGGCGACCACAGTTGTAAGACATTTGATCGCCATAAGCATCTACGCTCGGGTCACGGGCCGTATAGCCAATAAATTGTCCACTCGTATTCAGCAGCCTTACCGTCCCGTCTTGTTGATTTAATACGCGCAGCACGCCATTTTGCATGGCAGTAAACACATTACTGTAGCTTGAGGTGGGATCACCCCAGAAATAGCTAGATACTACCGTATCAAATTTTTTGCCATTTTGTGGGTTGGCGCTTTTAAACACTTCCACGGTAACATTGGGAATGCGCCGGCCATAGTCATCTATTTGTATATCTTGCAAGACAACATACGCACTCCCGCGATAAGCAGGCACATTCCCGTAACCTTTATCGGATTGAATCGTAGGATCGGGTAATTGGTTTTCATCTCCGGTATAGAAAGCAATAGAAGTCGCTTTAGAGCTACCCGCATAGACACCACCCGCAGTCCCACCACGGGCATCATAAAACAAAGTACCGTCTAACCAGATACGACCAAAGCCAGATACGGGCCCACGGCAAAGAAGTACCGCTAAACTGGCAGTATAGGTGTAAGTCGTTTGTGTTTGCGTCGTTTGGCCACCACCTCCGCCACCGCCACCTTTACCACCTCCGCCGCCACCGCTACTAACCGTAGTTGTGGTCACATGCTCCACAATAGGTGGTGCCCAAATAACACTCCCTGCAAGGCGATTGGCACCAAAATGAATAGGAATCGCCTCACCATAGGCAGAACCCTGTACCCGCAAATCATTTAAACGTGGGCCCTGGGCATCCGGCAAACGAGTAGTATTTTTATTGCTACCAAAAGCAGAGCCTATCGCAGAGCCAATGCTATAACCTAATCCTGGCATGCCAAAAAATGAGCCAACGCCTGCGCCGGCAACGCCTAAGAGCAGACTAGTCGACATCGAGCACTCCAGGGTAACAATAGGCTGCAGCTAGCTTACTTCGCCAGGCATCATCTAAATGATTCTCAACAACCTTTTTTGCTTGAATATAAGCATGAACGATAGAATGGTTATCCGTTAGAATGGCTAAATGCTGCGGTTCACTACTGATACGAAATGCCAGAATATCGCCTGGCAATAAATCGGTGAGTGATTTTTTAACGGAATAACGATCACATTCTTGTAACAACAAATTATCATGCGGCAGACGATTGTAATTGTGATAAATTAATTTCTTGGGAAATAAATTTAAATCATTGCCTATTCCTAAAATTAATCCTAGACAATCTACACCACCGTGGAATTGGGCATTCTTTTTAATACGTCCTTGGTGCTGCCATCGAGTGCCAATCCAGGTACGTGCTTCACGGATAATATCATCACGAATGCCCATCATTGGCCTCCGAATTTTAATATCTGATCTGCTCCAGGGATATCTGGCTCACCTCTAAAATTTAATGCGTTGCCAAAAACATTTTTACAGGTAGCGAAAGATTTATCGCAACCACGGTAGACCGTATAGGTATCACCAACCTGAACCACTCTGGGCATGGCCTGATAGAGTTCAAACTGTCTCGCACTGCCATTGTAATGTTTGACTTCCATTTTAAGCTGTACGTTATTGCCACTTGTCCAGGTCAAGAGGCCACCATTAAAGTAACCATCAGGGCTTGAAAGGCTCGTGTCGATAAAGACTTTATTGTTGGTGACGGAAGTAATACTACCTGTTGCCGTATAACTCGCTAAATTCACCTTGCAGCGTGCATCGCCTAAATCAGCGCGACAGGAAGGTGAAAGCAATTCCAACACATCTTGCTGTAATTCTTGTGCGAGACCTCGAATTTCTGTTTTTGCTTGATTGCGACCAATCGTAATTTGACCCAAGGTTCCTTTTGCCAATAAAATGGTACCCATTCCAATGCTGGCATAATTCACCAGAAACACCTCTATGGTTGCATAATCATAATAGCCTGCGATTAAATCCGCTTCATGGGTACCATCAAACTCTAATAAAAAAGTGACATCAAAATTATCTACGGATAAATCCGAGGTATTTTTCAAAGCTGATGGTGAAAAGCCACTTCGTGCTGAATAGGTTAAACCACTAATCACTAAATCGTCCGTGTGCTCTGTAAAACCGACCACGGTTCCGGGTGGGCGAGGTGTGACTTTCCAACACATCACATAGGTTGTACAACTTGAATCAAGATGCGCTTGAAATGAAGGTGTAATCGTTTTCATATTCGCACCTCCATTAACGCTAAATTTTGAATACTACGCGTTTTATTGCTATCAATACTCACTTGTAAGTTATCATTCTCAAAACGTACCGGCACATCAAACTGAAAGCCTGCAGTAATGACTTCACCAGCTTGCGGTAAGGTGTGGTAAACACCGCCACTGGAGTAAGCTCCCATTGCGCGAGTATCCACATTAATCGTGAAGGTAGTAGAGGTTGCCGATAAGACTGAATAACGATGACTATTTAATCCCGTCATGCCGCTAATACCGCTCAAATAAACGGTATAACCTGCCGCCAGGGTATTTGCGGCTGTAATCACACAAGGATTTGCTTGTGTTGCATTGGTAATAGCGGCTGTGTGGTCAGCATCGAAAGTAATAATGCCGGTGGTGGTATCTACAACAAAATGTATCTCTTGTAAGCCACTAATACCCACAATCACCGTACCTGATACCGGCTTTTTTATCACCCGAATAGTGGAAGTAACGCCTTGTGTATAGGTCTTGATCAGTTGATAATTGCGATTACTGATATCGAGTGCACCAGAGACTAACTGATCGGTAAACGACACCGTTGTATCTGCATTACAGGATTTAAAATCAGCAAAATCCTTAAAGCGAAACCCGCCCCAACGTCCTTTTGCCATGTGGAAAAAATTTAAAATACCTTCAATAGTGACCTGGTCTTTTGCCGCATAAACTAACTGATATTCATGCCGACCTTGCGGCCAGACACTATTCGCATTTTCCCAGCCGCTATTTTTTTCAATAATATTTGTTTTATAGGTTGGGCCACCGACCACACCGTAACTTAAATCGGTTGGAAAACGAGGAGACTCTAAAAAAGCCATTATAAGTTCCTCTTCGCAGCCATATCTAATTGCATTTTCATCTTGGCCGTTAAGTTACCCTCAGATCGCCTAAATGAATCGACGTCCTGCGATTGAATATAGTTGTTAATGGTAATTTGACCGCTACTGGTACTAGTTGAATTAGGCATAATAGCGCCGCTTTGTCGCGGCACAAAAAGCTCCGGACCTTGCTCGCCTACCACATAACCTTGACCCGCGAGCACTGGGCCTCCGCTTGCTTTAAAGCCACCAAAACTGCTAAAGCCAAACAGGGTGCCGAAGCCATTACCTAATATTTGATCTAAAATACCGCCACCTTTGCTGCCAGAAGAGCTGCCAAATAGCATTTGGCCAATCTCATTAGCGGCTGCATCAGCAGCCATGGCAGATAAGGCATTCTCAAAACTTTTAACCATGCCTTTAAAGCCATCTTGTAAAAAGGCAAATAAGCCATTCCTGAAAATGTCACTAATCTTTTTGACGTTGTTATCGGCTGCTTTCTGCTGACTATCAAAGGCATCGGACATCCCACTGGCACTATCTAAATCATCTTGGTATTTTTTAAGCGCACGGTTGTAGGTATCTTGATTAATAGCGCCTGCTTGTAATAATTGATTAATCTCTTTGATGTGATCAGCATAAATTTCTTGCGGTGTACGCATTTCTTCTGTCAGTTTCTTCCCTTCACTCATTAAATCATTGCTGTCTTTCTGCGCTGTTTTATAACTCTTCAAGGCTTGTGCTGATGTTTCGGTTACATCGCTATAATCTGTTAAGGTCTTTTTATGATCTTCCGTCACTTTTTTGGCATTACCGATATTTAACTGATATGCCACTAATTCTGTAATATTCGTATCAATCGCTTTGATAGCATCTTGATGCGAGGCGGTGAGATCGTCTAAATGCTTTTTAAAATCATCTACTGCAGTCTGATCTGTTTTTAATGATTCACCATACTGTGAGAGGGAGTCACCTTGACCGGATAAACCGGGCACCTTTGAAAGACCACTGGCAACAAATTGTAAAAAGCCACCAAAGGCATTTTTCATTTTCTGGACGGCAACGTCCCAACCAGAGGCAATAGCACTCCATGCTACTTGTGCGCCATACTTTAAATCTTCCCAGCCTTTGAGTATGGCTCCAACGAACGCAAGTCCTGCTACACGCGCTTCCGCAAAATTATTATAGAGCCAGGTACCAATTTCCCAACCGGCAAAAGCAGCAAAGAGTGTACCTGCCGCTACTTTCAATGTGCCCAGAGCACCGGATGCCGCTGTTGCTGCAGCACTGGTGCCAAAAAGGGCTGTATTAAAAGCAGCCAGCGGACTCACTTGAAAGGCAATTAAGAAAGTAGCCACTGCCTTTGTGGATAATTGAAAAGCAGCCGTCAGCGCATTAATAGCCAGTGGTAAGGTACTTAAACCGACTTGTAATACTTTTCCAACCGCGACTATTTCTGTCAACGTTAATAAAGCATCGGAGTAGCGGGCAACCCATTCCACACATTTTTCGATAAATTCAGCTACCTTAACAATTGCAGGCGCTAATTGAACAGCAAGGGTATTCCCTAGACCAAGAGCTGCTTCCTTAATTTCTTTCATAGCCTCAGAAGCCGCCAGCATTTTATCCGCTACAGCTTGATGCAGCGTTAATCCCAGACGATCTGCTTCATCCCGAAGCTCACGAATTTTCTCCGATCCGCCTTGCATCGCTTGCAGCATTTGTACGCCGCTTCTACCCATAATCTCAAAAGCAAGGCGTACACGATCAGCAGGATTAGGCACTTTACTTAAAGCATCTGCTAAAATCTCAAATTGTTGATCCGGTTTTAACTGATTTAAATTTTGAGCCGAAAGATGTAGCTCATCTAAACCTTTTTTTGCAGGACCCGTCCCTTGAGCAGCCGCAGAGATATTTTTTTCCATCATCTGCCAGCTTTTGGTGAGTACTTCAAATGGAATGTGACTCATTTCAGCCACGTGACGATATTGTGATAGCGCTTCGGTCGATGCACCTAATCGATCAGACAATTTACTGATTTCTGCACCGGCATCAATACTATTTTGGACCAGCGCACCAAAGCCGGTAATGCCTGCTACTTCCAAGAGCAGTGTTTTGATGCCACTAAACTTATTCGCTAAATCACCCAATCCATTTTTAACGGAATTAAACGCTCTCTGCGTTTGATCTTCCGCTGTGATGGTAAATTTAGCTTCTGGTAAGCTCATAGTCCGCACTCATGTTTTTCTTTGAGAATATTGAAATAAGCCGCCCAGCCATAAATCTCCGATGCAGGCATATTTAAGATTTCACCGACAGTTTTATGCAAATGCTCTGCCAGTTGAAACATAAAAAATAGCTCTGCATCGGACGTTAGTTTTTTTCGGCTTCTTCCACGGTATTTTTAGTCATGCTATCTTGTTCACCCATTCGACCAATGATGTCGAGAATAACCTCGGGATCAACTTTGCGTAGTAACTCACCGCGTTCTACAGCGCGAAACATGGGTGTCTTATCAGCATTGAGGGCTCGCACAATTAAAATATCGACACCTGCTTCAACGGTTTCTTGCGTGGCATAGTAGACGACTTTGGAGTAATCCTTAACCGGCAGGGTACTTAAAGGCCGAAAATAAATAAGGGTTGGGTTACCGTTTTCATCCGGCCACTGTTTAACCTCTAAAGATAAGATGCCCGCAGCCTCTACTTTTTCCCGGTATTGTTTCATTGCCCGATCTAAAATTGAGCTCATGATTAGGCCACCGTATCAATGGTTAATGCGCCTGTTCCTTGGAAGGTAAAGGTACGCTCAAGCACATTCGTGTGATCTGCCTGAATTTGAACGTCCGTAATCAGTGCTGTACCCGTTAACTCATAACTGCCGGTAGTGGTGCCTTGTGGTAATAGCTTCAATGTGACTGAAGCACCTACAATTAAGGCTTCCTGTCCTGTTGTATCCGTCGGATCAGCATGACAAGCAAGCGATCCTGACCAACTCTTTTGGGTAATCTTATGTACGGTCCAATCATCACCCATTGCTGAAGCATCAACATTGGCTGCTTGCTGAGTGATGGTGAAGCTTTTAACTTCTGCGATGGTAACTGTGCCTATTTTAACAACACCGTTTTTACCGATAAATGTAGCCACGTTGTTTCTCCTTGATTAATTATTAAACATTTAGTGCCGCCAGAGGGTAATATCTTTGCTAAAATTTAAGGTGGAGACTTACCATCTCCGTGTCGCTTTGGTTAAGCGGCTAGGCAATAACGCTTGGGAGTAAGAAGAACTCCTAAAGACTCAAGCGGTTGCCGAAACTCGATAGCCAACTGATCAAGGGCTATTGACGACGTAGCAACGCGTCGTTAAATAACGCGGCGAATTGGTCGTTCGCTCGCGAGTGAACGTAATCAGGATATTTGAAATGATTACACTCACGGTAAAAGTAGAGATAGACGCAAAAGTAGCAATTAAGCTCATGAGTTTTATGATCGTGGTTGCTAAAATTGTTCTATTACTACTTTAAAAACCCGGTGAGGGCGTAAGCCCTTGCCGCTTAATTTAAAGAAATATTGGGTGATTCGTCGGCTACCCGATAATCCACGGTAAATACCATCTCAGCACAACCAATAGGCTGCTCGCCACCATTCTCAAGAAGGATGGTGGTATGTAACCAATTAAGGTCTTTCGCAAGGCCGCCGAGTGTTTTGTTACTGGCAAGTGCAATACGCACTTCGAGTTCAACTTGGTCTAGCACATCATCTACATTAGCAGTGCCTTTAGCATAGGCTTTTACCATCAGCTGTAATTGGCACCATTGTTTAACAACGCCGCCACTGGCTGAAGCAAATTGCTCATTAGCTTGGTCAGATTCTGTCTTGATAATCAAGCCGGGTAAGGCAGCGCTTTCTAGTGGATACACTCGCGAGACAAAAATACGAGTACCCGTCGTTGTCAGATTATTTAATTGCTGTGCAATGGCATGACGAATTTGCGTTCTGACATGCGACATATTATTTCCACTTCTGCAGTTCGTAATTTAATTCTTGCTGAAACACTTTCTCCCAGCGAGTTTCTGCCGTTTTCTGCATAGCAGCTAGGACTACATTATTTAAAAAGACCTTCGGTATGCTTGGGCCATATTTTTCACTAATCGGTAAACGGGATTGCCCTCTCCGTGCAAATACGCCGCGATGCCCATTTTTAACCATCGTTAAAAATGCATGTGGAATTTCATGATTGGTACTGCCAGAACGATAGACCACACCGGTTGCAGTTTGTACTGCATTGGGATCAATTTTAATAATGGGTATGCGCTTACCCTGCGCCCGCAGAGTAGCAGTGAGCGCTCTCGGTTTAGCCAGTAATTTTTGCAATTGCGCTTTGATATCACCAATTTTGATACCACCCGAACTTGGACCAATATCTGCTTTAATTTGCCGCGCAGCTTCCGCTGCAACCGTTGTGAGTGTTTTATTGAGCGAACGAGCCGCTGCACTTTGTACGCCATTACGCTGAATGTCATCTAAGCTCTTCAACACTTGGGCAACATCTGCTTTGACGCTAAATTCCATTATTGCTGCTCCAAAATAAGCACTACAATGCCTGTACCATCAGGGTGAATACCAACCACATGATAGGTAATGCCTCGAACCACTAAAACATCACCGTGTTTCACTGTTGAGGCATCGGTTGCAGTACAGGTAAAGGTAGGTGCACTGGTTTCAACATCATTGATGGTGACATAGTGCTTCCCTAAAATACCGTTGATGCTAACGGAATTAAGTAAAGCAGTATCTGCAAAATCAGCCGTATTAAAAAATGTCGATAAATCTTCTGAAAACGGCATTAGCTGGCTTCTTCTACTGTCGTTGTTTTTTGCACCCGTCGAGGCTTAGTATTTGCCATTTGTTCTGGTGTAAAAAAGGCAGGTAATAATGATTTATCCGGTAACTCTCGGAAGGTTATTACCTCACCTGTTTTAAAATAGGTCACTTCCTGTACCTCATACCAGTTCTTGCTAAGTGATTTTAACAAATGCAAACGGGCCTCTGCTTGACGAGGAGAGAGTTGCAACACCATGCCAGGCATAATAGTTGCAGGCCCATTAATGACTTCTAATTTTTCCATTGCACTCTCCTTAGGTCATGTGGACTAAGCAGGATTTTTGCCAGTAGCCATAACCAACATTTCTCCAGGTATCCACACCATAACGATGCTTATCTTCGTTGAATTCCAGCTCAGACCCTTCAGCAATAGCCTTTAATTGCACGGGTGTTTCTTCTTGTCGAATAAAAGGTGCAACTGAGCCATCGGTTCTAAATACCGCAAACTTATCTGTCCAGGTAAGACGTGGGTTAACCGCATAACGAATACTGAAATTATTGGTTGCTGCTAAATCATTGGTTTCAGCACCGCTTAATACGGCACTATTAATGGCTGCATTGGTCACATCCATCAGCGAGGTTGGCACCATCACCAAAAAGCTGCTGGCATTCTCATTCATAGGCTCACCTTGATCATCCTTAAAGCCCATAATGGCTTGTACGCCCTTAAGAATGAGCGCTTTCATTGAGCGTGCACTCGGTGCTGTTGCTGTGCCTTGTTCTGCTGAGATAATGGGCAAAGAACTAACAGCAATACTCAACAAATTACTTTGCGTTGAACTATCACCTTCTGCATGATCGGTATCAAAGAAGTATTGACCGTCGTAACAAGGAGTGCTTTCACCATTGAGAATTAATTTACTCAGCAATGCTGCCCAATGGGCATTCGTGCGTAAAGCTAATTCCCGAATTCTCACTAACACCTGGCCCGTTTTATCTAAGCGCATTTCACGCACCAACACTTCCAAAGTAGATTCAAAGTGCTTGTTCACAATAGTGAGACCGTTCGTTCTAAAACCCTTCGCATGGCGGCCACCAATCCACTCACGCATGGCAGGTGCTTGACCTAACCACAGATAAGTTTCACTTTCTTGGTTAGAATTAAACAACATGGAAACATTACCAATCCAACTGTTACCAATATCCTGCTCCAGCGTGCGGTAAAACTCGCCGATAATCGCTCGACTTGATAATAAAATAGCTGACATAATTTTTATCCTCTAAAAGTAGTTAAGCTGCTCGGAAAACTAAATAGTTGACCACATGATCCGTGCTGGGATCTCCGCTAAAGGTCAGATGAATGGAGTTAGTAGCGGCACTGACGGCATTTAAGGTGCGTGGTGTTCCGCCTGGTGTGGCGACTTCCGCTACCACGATATCGGTTGAAAGAACACCTGTCACCGTAAAGTTTTCAGCAGCGGCACCACCCGTTGTAGTATGAGAGCCTCCAAAGACAACCACGTGAGAGGCTAAATGAGCATCACATACGCGATCACCAAAAGCGACAATGGCCACATCACTTGCAACCACACGATAGACTTTGCCAATTGGGCTGTTTCCCGCACCGATTAAGGTGAACGTATCCTCATCAGAGGCATAAACAGGCGCACCCACGGAAGTAGCAACAACGCCCGTCACTGGCAGCTGAATCAAACCACTATTAATAACTCGGACATTCTTATCACCCGCATTGCCAGAAGGTGGCCCTGGGATATTATTAACGGATGCTAAGTTAGAAACCGGGCGTTCACAAAACCCTAGGAACTTATCACCAGCAACTAACGGGCGAGCATAGCCGGAACCATTATCTCCGACAGCCGCACCTTCATAGATGGTGGTAGTTGCAGCTACACCAAATTCATTGACGTGGCCTAATTCATATTCGCGTGGTTTATCTTTGGTTAATGCAGTCATTGAGAGGCTCCTTGATTAATAGAGTTACGTAAGATTTTGACTTGACCGTTGGAATAAGCTTTTGTGTAGGCAACGTAGCCTTCTAAGGTGCCAAACTCAGCACGTAGTTGCGGCGAGCGTTGCCACTTGGCTTTGCATTGCTCTTCCATGGGTAAATTTTCTTCTTCCTCTTCTTTGGGTTTATTTTCAAAAGGTGCAACCGAGGGCTGAGGAAGAGGTTGTGGTGCATCCGCGTGCAGATTTTGAAGCACATTCGAGCGTTGTTGCTTTTCAGCTGCCAGTACTTTCATGGCGGCTTCTGCTGCCGTGGTTTTACCATCAAATTTTAAGGCAGAGATCAGCGCCTCATGCCCTGGCATCAGTTGTTCTTCTACCGCCTTAATGCGCTCCCGCTCTTGCGTGATACCTTCTTGCAAGCCTTTCTGGTAAGCGTCAGTACGGATACTTTCTGCAATCTGTGGGTAATTTTCTAAAATATACGCCTGAGTGATTTCCGGCGTTTCAGCTTTTATGGTTTGTGCCATAACAAATCCTCTTTGAGTTGTACCGGATAATCCGGCGATTGTTTCTTCAAGAGAGCCAATGCGATCTGCAAGACCGCTAGCAACTGCATCAACTCCCACCATCAAGCCGCCTTGTCCAAAATCAGACAAAACGCTTGTTTGTGTGACACCGCGATTACGAGCCACGGCATTTACAAAAACTTCAGCAATCGCATCCATCTGGGTTTGAACCTGCGCACGTCCTTCATCCGTTGAAATGTCAGGACGTTTACGCGGCGATTGACTGCTCACAATTTCAATATCGTTAATACCCGCTTTTTTACGCTGATCCTTGTTATCGGAATAAGTAGTCACAACACCGATACTGCCAAGAGAGGCCGTTGCATCCAGCACAATTTGGTCAGCAGCAGATGCTATCCAATAGGCAGCACTTGCGCCCATGCCAGATACATAGGCTGTGATAGGTTTAGTACCGCGTGCGGCATAAACCATGTCAGCAAATTCATTAACGCCCGTCACCATGCCACCAGGACTATCAATTCCAAGAATAATGGCTTTGATATCCGGGTTATCAAGGGCTGTACGGAAATCGGTCGCCAAAATATCGATAGAGGTAGCGCCTGATATTTGGGAAAAGAGATTGGCATAGCGCATAATTGGGCCACTGACGGGTACAATAGCGACTCCATCACGCACCTCTACCGTACGGGTATTATCTAGTGGTCGTCCTAATTTAGCAGCGACGGCTTCTACACTCTCATTTTCCCGCCCAGCAATACGGATTATTGTTTGTAGGGATTCCGGTAATATCGCCCAGGGTTGATTCGTTATCCACTCTAACGCTCTCATGACGCACCTCCCGGACTATTAGCACCATTACTACCGCCACTACTAGCAGGGCTACCACCCACTTTATCAGTGCCGGACGGCTCTGTTTGGACAGGCACTTCTTGAATAAGTCCTGCATCTTTTCGCATACGATACTCTTTAATTTGTTGATCAAGTTCATCCTCCCAGTCAATACCAGTCAATGCTGCAGCTTCCCTTGCAATAGAGCTCACTCCAATTTCAATACGCTTAGTAGCTGCTTCAATTTCTTTCAATGGATCAATCTGGCCTTGTGATGGGCCAATCCAAACCGTACCGACATAAGCCTTGCGAATAGCAGGATCTCCATTGAGAAATCCAGGTGCCTTCACACGGCCGAGTGCTACTGCTTCGGTTAACCATTCCTCGTAAACCAATTGACAGAAGTTGTTAGTCAGCCACTGACGACGCGCACTGAAAAATTTCCATGCCTCCAGCAAGGCTGCACGGGCAGCAGAATAACTGGCGGTAAAATGTTTAATTAAAATTTCAAAAGGTAACTCTAAAGCCACACCGATTTGTCTTAAGACAGCTTGAACAAAAGGATCAAAGGCCGCATTGGGTCTACCAGGACTCACCGTTGAGATATCTTCACCTTGAGCCAAGCCAATAATGGCACCATTGCCCAATTTATAATCATTCTCACTGGTGCCAAACTCAGCAGGGCTAGCCGGTTGCGACGGCTCTAAATTGGCTTCGCCATCCGGTGTTTTGATAAAAACAGTCAGCATGCCACTCACTACCGCTGCCATGATTTCCGCATCCGTGTAGGTGCCCAGTTGTTTTAAGGATTCAATAACCGGCGCAAGATAAGGTACGCCGCGTGTTTGACCTGGGCGCAAGGCTCGGTAGAGATGCAGCACATTACGGCGCCCTGTTTTAGCTCCAAAAGCAGGCACTACCATCCATATCCACTTTTTTAGGCTGTAAATAGAGCCGGGATGTCCCTCTAAAATGTGATATTCAATGGGTGCACCAAAGGCATCCTTTTTAATGCCGCCTGCCAATGTATCGGAATCCGCCATGCGATCTTTATTGACCACCCGATCCGCTTCAATCACCTGCAAGCGCAGTGAATAAGGTGAATTTAAGCGGCTAATAAAGGGCATCAGGATAAAACAATCACCATTTTCTAAGGTCGATCGAAAAACGAGCTCTTGTAAATCATAAAAACTTAAATTGCGACCGATGTCACAATCTTTAGACTCTGCCCATAAGGCAAACTCACGTTCAGTATTCGCCGCCCATTGATCCGCTTCATCGTCACTTAAATTTAGAAATTCTCGGTCAACTCTAACTTGTAAACGCAAGCCTGTGCCGATCACATTGGTACAGACGGTATTAATAGCACCGGCTGCCAGTGGGTTATTACGGACTAAATCGCGTGAACGCTCGCGTAAAATAGCTAAATTGGGTAATAAATCCGTATCAGCGTCATTGCGACCTGCATTCCATTCAGAGAGGGATCGCTTACTACGAGAAGCACCGGTATAACCACCGGCGAGAGCCATGGTCATGCGTGCCTTTAAACGCTCAGCTGCCCGTGTGGGTGCAACATACTTAATGGCTTTATCAATCCAGTTTTCCTGGATTTCAATTTTTTTCCTCATGGAACAATTCTCGCATTACGCACCCGAATACCGCCGCGACTTAAACGCTTCACCATACGATCCCAAAATTCAATTTGCTGCATAATCTCATTAGCATTGGCACGAGTCAGCGAACGACTGCCACTCTCTGTTGAAATAGAATACGATTGTCCTTGAGCAACAGCAGCACTTGCATTCAGCCATGCGGTGAGTTGTGCTTCTGCTTGCTCTAGAGTAATGCCGTTCATTAGAGATTGACTCCCTTACTAATAATTCGTCGCTTAGGTTTAGAAACATTGAAAGCTTGCCCTTCAATCGCATATTCACGACCAGCGGTAATAATGCGTGCAGCAAGATAAGCGAGCGCTTCAGCATCTAAATAATGATTATCTTTTTTAATTTGCACCCAGATCACTTTGCCGCTGGGTTTAACAGAACGTTGCTCAGCAACAATTTGTTTGCAGTAGTCATCACTAATATCATCGGGCAGCCACCAACCACCCGGTTGGTCAGGCGGCCATTCCACACGAGCATGTACCCAACTTTTCATCTGGTCGGTGTTGAAGTGCCAAAGTTGCAAGCCATTTGAAATCGTTTTGCCACGCACATTGACATCGATATCCGATTTTTTAAAGGGTTTATCAAGGATATCGTGACCCTTTGAAGCTAAAGCTACATTTTTATGTAAACGACAAAATTGATAGACCTGTTGGGTTTGATACCCCGAGTCAACAGCAACACGACTTAAAACCTTTTCCTGCCAGTGACTCGATACCAATTCACTCAGTTGATGCCACACGTCCGGCTTATCCGTCTCTCCCCAAAGCTCGCCATGTTCAATCAGCCAGCTTTCATAGCGCGAACCCCAGCCACGGATAACATAAACGAGACGATTCTTTTGTACGTCTACACCACCCGTTAACAGATTAACACCTTGCGGTACAGTGCCTTGCTTATATCCGCGCTTCCTTTCTGCAACCATTGTCCATTCGGGAGCATCGCCACCAATTTTAAATAACTCACCAAAATCGGTATTAATCACGCCTTGGATACGTTCTTGCTCACCACTACGCACAGCTGCTAGGAATTTTTTAGCAAGGAAACCAAAAGTTTTTTTGCTAGAAAAGCTACAAATGCCACTCACCCAAAAACTAGCAGTATCGCTACGATCCGTATCAGCTTGCCCTGTTACTTTTCCTTCCTTAGTAATGGATTGCCCAGGCGAAACATACACGCCACGGCGATTCATCTCAGCTTTATATTCATCACTAATTAAAGCACCGCACTTGGGACAAGCAAGATGTGCTTTTTGTCGAGCTTCATCCAATGTAGCCTTCTCAGGCCACACTAAGTGTTTAAAACGTGGAATAAAATAATCACCACAATGCGGACAAGGCCATGCCCATTCATGGCGTGTCCCTTCTTGCCATAAACGCCAAATAGGTGAGGCGACCGTATCAGAGACTGCCCAGTGCTCTAAGCCCGTTACAGGATGGATAAACGTATCCACATTCCCAATAGTAGGCGTACTTGTCCCTACGATACGTCCGTCAGGATAGGTGCTGGTACGGGCTTCTGCTAACTCAAAAACATTACCTTCACCTTTGACGTTATCATCCATCCGGTCAATCTCATCCACCAGCACTAAAACAGCACTATCACTGGCGAGTTCTGTAGGAGAGCCTGCCCACGCTAGCCGAAGAGAAACACCGGCAATGCGCTTATGGGTTTTAGTAGCCTTTTTCCCTTTAGCCATTTTTGCCCACAGTGTCGGCACGCCTTTGATCAAATCCATGACCTTCGGTTCGATCACGTTATCAATGTTATTGCGTGTGGGACCCACGTAAATAATAGGAGCAGGGTCATCGTCTAATCGATGCCCAATGACATTCAAAAGGCCCGCTGTCTTTCCCATCTGACTGCCCATAACAGCAATCACACGTTTATTCTTAGGCTGAATACACGCTTGGGCGATAGAAATCATGTAAGGACTGCGAGAGCTTCGCCAGGGACCAGGCTCTGCACTACCGGGTGGTAAAAATCGATTACTGTCCGCCCACTGGTCCGGCGTCCTCATTCTCGGTGCATCGACTATCGAGGCTGACAACTTCACCGCGTTCGCAATCTTCTGCAAATCGGCGGAGGAGATTCGCGGTGGTAATACGGATGCGTCGGCATTCGTCAAAGAGCCGGACTTTAACTTCGGCTGGGTCATGGATACCTGCGAGTTCATTAGCTAATCTTCCAGGCAAGGCATCTATACCCGTGCCATACAGAACTGCGACTTCATTCAAGACATCCTCCACCAGTTCAAAAGGTACTAGCTCACCGCGTAATTTTTGATTTTCACTTTCTGTTTTATCAGCCTGGGCTTTAATTAAACGTTTGCGTTCTAATTTGATATCGGATTCTTCTGCATAAGCACCATCATCGCGACCTAACGCACGATCTTGTAAGTACTTCACATAACCACGTACTGAGCCTACCAGATCGTATTTATTACGTTCCGCTTTTGGGATGATGCCCTCTTTTGCTAACTGCTGTACTCGGCGTTCAGTTAAATTGAATAATTTTGCGATAGTGGATGCAGGATACAAAGGCATAGCGGACATAGGTTATCCTATCTTCAAACGCTCTTTTGCCATGTCATCGAATATTTGTTCCTCACCTAAATGTAAGGCTTTCTGGCCGGTAAAATCCTGCCAGCGCTTAATAATCACATCGCAGTATTTAGGGTCAAGCTCCATCAATCGAGCTGTCCGTGCAGTCTTTTCACAGGCAATTAAGGTACTGCCTGACCCACCAAATAGATCAAGAACAATATCGCCCGCTTTGCTACTGTTTTTAAGCGCCATTTCCACTAAAGAAACCGGCTTCATGGTAGGGTGTAGACGATTAGCATTTGGCTTATCGATTTGCCAAATCGTTGATTGTGTCTTATCACCATACCAAGGGTCTGATTCTCCCTTCTGGTAGCAGTAAAAAATCGGTTCATGCTGAAACTTATAGCGGCCTCGTCCCCAAGCAAAGTGATTCTTGGCCCAAATAATCTGATTACGTACCAAGAAACCATTCGCTTCTAAAGCATTTTGAAACTCCCGCTGATACAGTGAGCCATGACAGACATACAGCGATGCGCCTTTCTTAACTGCAGTAAAGTAGGAGGCAAAAATAGCTAATAGAAACTGATAAAATTGAGAATCACTCATGTTGTCATGCGTAATTTTCAATTTATCGTTGGTATAGCCTTCATAATCCACATTATAAGGCGGATCTGTAAATACTAAGTCAGCTAAACTGCCTGAGACCAATTGATCCACCTGATCAATGTGCGTGCTATCACCACACATCACCCGATGACGGCCCAATAACCATAAATCACCTAAGCGGCTCACCGGTTCTTCTGCTACCTCCGGGCAATCATCTTCATCTTTTAAGCCTTTCTCGACCGCTTCTGCGAGTGCTTTTAATCCTTTAATCTCTTCTGGATCAAAGCCTGTGTAACGAAGGTCGTAATCTAAGTCACCCAGTTCACCTAACTCAATGGCAAGGGAGGCTTTATCCCATTCAGACTCTTCATGCGTACGATTATCGGCTAAACGATAAGCCTTCACCTGCGCGGGTGTTAAGTCATCTGCAACCAGGATAGGTACTTCACTCATACCCAGTTGCTTTGCAGCCAATAACCGCGTGTGGCCCGCAATAATCACCATTTCGCTATCAACGACGATGGCTTGCTTCCAGCCAAACTCTTTTAAGCTAGCAGCTACCTTAGCAACAGCAGCTTCATTTTTACGCGGATTACGCGCATATGGAATAATTTTATCAATCGCTATTTTTTCTATTTTCATGGCAGCCTTGAGCGAAACGAATACATAAGTTAGGAAAGTGGAATATCTTTAAAAAACGCGCTTCGTTCGCCCGCATAGGGCAAAGGTCGCTGACAGTACCTACAATTTATTAGGCACATGGGCCGTAGCAGCCTTTGGGTCTGTGTTCAAGAGCAAGGTATCTTTGCTACGAGAGCCTGCTGATGACCCGTGATAGTAGGCCATGGCTGCTACCCATACAGTTGTAAGAGCGCTCACAATACTGACGATGATATCTTTGTTGTCGCTCGGTACGCTCTGGGTAAAGAGGTAATAGAGCGCTATGAATACACCGGTTGTCAGGAGGTAGGCTAGTATGGCAGGTGTAATATCACGCTGGCCTGCTTGTGCTAATGCTGCCTCTCGTTGGCGGGCGCTATCACGATCTTTGTTTTCATTTTCTATCTCAAGATAAGCATACTTTAATTCATTCTCTGCCATCATCATGTGTATGCGTTGTAGCTCTACCTCATTATTGGACTGTATCTCGAGTAATTTCATCTTAGCATCAGGATCACCTTCAATGCGGTTAATGAGATCAGTCGGGTCATCCACACTACCACCGAACTTAGCGGCAATGACTGAACCAATAGCAGCGCCCGCAGGGCCTCCTAATACACCGCCTAATAACGGTGCGCTTTTTGCAATGATACTGCCTAAGGCTTCTAAGCTCATGAGTATGCCCTGTTTAACCAACCTTCCAGATAATAGGGTTTATTTAGTGAACGATAAAATCCAGCTGCTTCGCTGCGAAAGGCTGCCAATAAAATATCAGAATTAGCATTATTAACAGCTTCAAAAGATTTCTCGCCAAGAACACCATCTTCTAACAAACATATTCCTGCTGTAGCACGCACAGCACGTTGCAAGCATTTATGTGCTTGCATGCTTCCCATGTTGACTGACAGATCAAATGCTTTTGTAGACACAGATTGATTATGAATTTTCTCGTAGCAATATTTATCCCACCAGTATTCATGATAAAGCCTGATAGCATCTGTTTGTGTCATGTTTTTTATATCATCGACATTGATCTCGCCATCGTGATTAATATCGCCATCCAGCACACCAATACTTTTCAACCACCGCAATGAAACGCCATAGTTGGTAGCCCCTCCTGGATCTTGCTGATCGTTGGTAAATAACCCTTCGTGCTTTAGGACAGTGATAATAGCAGTATCGAAGTTACTCATGGTATTTTTACCTTTGCAGAAATTTCATCCGCTACTTTTTGGTTATCCACCATCACACCGACAGAGAAGCAAAATAACAATGTTGCCAAAATAACAGGCCAAAATTTTAAGATCGCTTTAATGAATGCTGTGCGCTCTACGTGAGATAACATAAACTCTTCCAATCGTTGTAATCGCTTATCCGCCTGTGACGTTTTTCCCATAAAGGAATCTAATTTTTCGATTAAGATGAGATGTTTTTCTGTCAGGATAGTGACTGTAATTTTTAGCTCATTTAACTCGTGCGATAGTTGATAAATTTTCTCATCCTGATGTTCTATTTGTGATTTCATAAATTATCATCAAGTAAAAAATGACAGGCATAAAAAAAGCCAGGCTTTATGATTCAAAGCCTGGCTTAACAAAATGCTAAAAAGGAGAAATCTGTACTTGGCAGGTCGTATGCGCAATTATCACATCATAGATAAATTTATACCAGAAAGTGCTAGACAGTTTCAAGTGCCTGTCAGCACCTAAATTTTTCGATAGGGTACACTCAGCCTTCCCGCTAGCCAGTGCCGACCCATATCCACGTAGGTACGGAATCTAGCATAGGAGATTTTCAGTAACTTGGCATGTTCGCGAGATTTCCGGCGGCCAAGATAGCCAAAATACTGACAGCGGAGTGCTAAAGCAATCGTATTATTTTGCCTTGCTATTTCCTTCACCAAGACTTCAATTTCTTCTGCTTCTTCGCTATAGGGTAAAGGCTTAGGGCCACTACTTTTTACGACAATACCCTCTGTCATGAGCCTGTACTCTAACGAGTAAGGAGGATAACCAAGACCGTACAAATTACCACGGCTATACCACTCTGCCCATTGCTGTAGGCGTTCTTCTACGTATTTCATGAGGGATTCATCCATATTAGGCACCGTATTCAAGTAAAATCATTAGCTCACGCTCTAATAACGCTATTTGCCTCTTGATGTTTTTCAACGTCCACTGCATTCGTTCATCATCTTCCTGAGTTCGCTGGTAGTTCAAAAATTTCTGTACAGCCCGTTCTGTACATCCTTTACCAACTAAAGTTTCACGGCCTTCAGCAAAGGCGTGTAGCAATCTAACGCTCTCCTGGTAACCAGCAATATGCTTTTGGATTTCTTCAATGCGCTCGAGCGTCTTTTTCGATTTTTGGATAAAATTTTTATGATTAACATTCATCGCCGTACTCCCTGGGTAGATAAGTGTGAACACTTCTGGTGACAGCCCACATACGCAGAGTAACGGGTGGCACCTCTGCCCACGATGCATAGCCCAGCTGCTGTTTTAAGCTTTCCCATGCCCATTGGCTTACAAATTCAATGCGTTTTTTATCAAACCACTCTTTACCGCCAAGGGCACTTTCACCCTGGGCATGTTGGAGGGCATGGTGGGTATGGCAGAGCGGAATAGCGCAATAATCGGGTTTTAGGGCAACGCCAGCACCTTCGGCCACACGGCGCACGTGGGCGGCTTCTACGGGCTTTTCTGGCGAGGATGGTACCTGACAGTAGGCACATTTCTGTAACCGCACCCAGGCTAAAAATTGGGCATCTGTGCCAATTAGCCGCCACACTTCAGGTGACCGGAAAAAAGCTGAAAGCTTTAGAGCCTTAGCTGCTTGTCGATAAGGCGCTATGGTTTCTTCACGTAATTGTTGCTGGGTAGCCTCAAGGCTTAAGCGAGCAACCGCAATGCCAGTGCCAGGTTCACCAAAGAGGTGCATAGCGACTTCGCGATAAGCAGGCTCTACATCAATATTCAACCTCACTGTCCCGTCATGTAACGTTTTAAGCGTTTTAGCAATAGCTGGAATAATGGCAACTTCTTGGGTTTCATCATGGGTCATTTTCGTGGCTCCTGTGCTTTGGTTGAGGGATGAGAAAAAAGTTTGTATCGCCAATCGCGGTGGTCTTCTAAAATTTGGTGGTAATTTTTTTCGGCGTCGATGAGCACCGCTTCACCCAGTTGAGGGTCGCTTAGCGTGCTCCAATGGCCGCCGCAGTACCAGGGACCGTTACCGTATGGATAGGGACAAACGGTACCGGGTAAAGGGCAACGCCGTTGGTTAATCACGTACTCACAGCGATAATCACGTGGTCCGGTTATCGCTGGTTCTGCTTTTCGCCAGCCACAGCTACAGCGCTTGGTTTTAGCAGAAATGGTTTTACCGCATTCTGGGCATTCAAGCTGGTACATTGGCTTCATCCTCCTCTTCAGGCACGACCACTAACTCGCCCATGTACTGCTCAAACTTGGTTGCATTGAACAAGGTGGCAGGCCGCAAGTATTCCGCCATCTTGGCATCTCCCTTCCATTCGCGTGTTTTCTTAGCGATGACCTGACGGCAGTCCACAACAGTGGCACCGGTTTTGAGGCGAGCCATGATGAGTTTTAAGTTGGTATCGACAGGACGATAAACCCTGCCTGTTTTGAGATTGAGAAACTGCAAGACTTCCAAAGCTTGTGACCGAAGCTCTGACTGCTGCTGTGCTTTGGGTGAAGCTTCTGCTTTTTCAAAAACAAAATGATCATCAAAAAGCGGATCAACGTCGGGCTTGCCCGACATAGATATCTTTTCTTTATCTGTATCCTTATCATTATCCTTATCTGTATCTGCAACACCTTTTCGTGAAAGGGCATCCTGAGTTTGATATAGGGTATCGATACCGTTTGGAAAGGGTTTCGATACCCTATCTTCAGTTGGAGATAGGGTATGCAAACGGTTTACAAACCCTTCATTGAGATACGTTCCATAGGTTAACAAACCTCTTATTAAGGGTTTCAATACTCTATTTTCATGTGGAACAAGGTCAAATAACCGTTGCACACCGACGCCTTGTTTTGAATTTTGTATCGGATTCCACTTTAAAAATTTATGGATAATTAACCAGCCAGAAGGGTCATCGCGGGTTAAAAACTGGCTACGAAATAATTCCTGAAAGGCTTTTTTAACGGTTTCAATATTCCATTTCAGATCTGCAGTAATATAACCATCGGGTAGTCGAAAACAGCCCAACATATTGCTGTGTGGGCCTGTTAAAAGATAAATGGCCAATAATTTTCCCTGATCCGATAATTGCTGGGTATCTAAGCTTGCCCAAAAACACAGCTGTATAGAGCCAAAAATTCTCATGTGTTTTTCTCCGATGGTTTAATTGTATTTAGACGCTTTATCATTTCTGGTTAAGGGCGAATCGAAGGCATCATTAATACCTTTAACGCGCTTATCATTTTTCTTTAACTGACAACCTGCTAGGTAACATGCTATTTCATGCAAACAAACATACTCTGAAGCCGGATTGTAAGTGCAGAATGATACTTCTGAGAGGTTATGAAGGGCCTTTAAAACTCCTTTTAAGGGTATACCTGTTTCATATGCAATAAATGGGACAGGTAGATAATAAACTCCTAGCAAATTAGAGTGAGGACAGGTTAATAGATACAAGGCAATCAATTGTGTTTCCATACCAAAATGTTTAATTTTCTTGCCCGTTTCTCCAATCCAAAATTGTGATGATACTTTTGCAAATTTTCTCATGTGTTTTCCTCCGTTGGTTTAATCATGTTGAGACGCTTTGCCATTTCCTGACTAAGGGTGATACGACGCATACGATGTAGCCTTTCGACGTATTCGTATTCAGATAGGCTTTCTTTTTTACGAAAAAACTTCTTTGCTGATTCATTTAATGGATATACACGGAAAGCCCATACTTCAGGCCAATAAAAAGCAAGGATTAAAGGCAGTTTTGCTATTTCTGCTAGGCGTTTTAAAGCACGATAACCCGCTTGTTGTAAATTAGGAAAAGCAGCTTGGAAGTGTTTATATTCGACTAAAGCAACCGGTTCTGCGATGTGATATTCAATCAATAGAAAATCAATATCGGTACAAGGACAGTCAAAACCCCAGGTCCTATGGCGTAAGCTAATGCCTTCATCGCGCCAGCTTGTGCGCTCTAAGCGTGTACCATCAGGAGACCAACGTTGCATAGTCCACCTCATGTACATATTGCTTTGACAAGGAAATAGAACCGTAAAATTGTCCGTCAGCTTCATTCTTTTTAATTAACCCTGACTGCTGCAATGCATCCAGCATTTGAGAAAAATCCAAATTGGTGTAGGGTAGAATGAGTTCTTTTAATTCCGCTGGTTGCCAGTTGAAGCCGCCGCTAGAGTCACAGCAGGCCATTAATCCAGTAAAAGCAAATCGCAAAGGCAATTGATACTTTTGTTCTGCTTTGAGTAAGGCTTGATTTTGGAAAATATCCAGATCCAGCACACGGATCTTTCGATTAGAGGACATTAATTGATTTTCTGCTTTCTTTACCTGTCTGAGATATTGCGTAATTTCTTTTTTGCTTTTCTGTAACAATTCCTCTTGAAGAGTCAGTGGTAGATCAACCAGCTGATAAGCCTGAAAAATAGATACCTGCTGATTATCCATTGCTCGAATTAGCGCAGCGCTACCCTTTACCACTACCTTTTTTGCAGATCGGTAAGTGCTTTTACTGTGAAATCCTGTTAACTCCGCAATAGCCTCATCCGTGCGACCCGCCATTTTGTTTTTAAGAATCTTGCTCACTGGGATAGAAAAATTACCCTTCATAAGCTGTACTTGCTGCAATAATTCACTTGAACAAGAAGATTCTTGATTAACTTCGTCCAAATTTGGACGAAGTTGGGTAGGAAAATGAGGATAATTGCCCGACATATGGACACCATCTTGACTGGTGAGGTCAGTACGCTGCCCTTGACGCTTACTAAATATTTCCTCAAAAAACATACCTAGCTCCACTCGGTGAGAGATAGTGAATACATGATCTGTTAACTGCTCTATATCGAGTGGAATATCCCTAGTTACAGCAGTAGCAGAAACACCTTGACGTTCTAGCTCCTTTTTCAGGAGCCTTTTCATAGCAATCAACTGATCATGAGGAATTTTGCCTGCATGGTTCAGCCAATAATTAAACGTCTGCTTGCTCTGGCCTAATGCCTTAGCAACCGCTTTCTGCGTTTTCATGAGCTTGATTAAAGCCCACATCACTTTTATCGCATCTGCTTTGATATCCATATCCAATTCGCACTCTGTATTACACAAATGCTACGCAATAAACGGTCAAAAAATTTTGACCGTTTATTAGGTACAGTTTCCTTGTGCTTGGTGAATAAGTAGGAAGGCGAAATCAATTTCATCTTCCGTTACTAGCTGACACCTTCACTGAAGATTGGAGACTTAAAGACACTGACACTGACAAAAATCGGCAGCTTGTTGCAGTTCTTGTTAAGAGTCTCCAACACCGATGAAAAGTAGTGAGTTAGTTAATTCACAGTAGCGTAAGCGGTTGAATTTGTTAATGAATAATAGACTTCACGGAAAAAAGGAGGACAGATGAAACAGCACTGTAAACAGATAGAACAGGTCCAACAACCATTGTTTTTTATGGTAGATCAAATAAAACCTGCGGAGAAGATGGCTCAGTTTCAGATAAGGAAAGGTTTGCTATGGAGACTAGTTAAATTTCTACAAACCTGCCCATTCAACAACACCCACCAAACTATTCAATAGGAGATTACGATGAGCTTAACAATCAAAGACAACGGCGGTGATTTTTTACCTCCACCAGAAGGTCTACACATTGCGCGGTGTTATGCAGTAATCGATATGGGTATCCAAATAAACCAAACCTACGGGAACAGTTCGCCTAAGGTACTTATTGGTTGGGAGTTTATGGATGCGTTAATGGAAGATGGCAAGCCTTTTATTCAAATGCAACGCTACACCGCGTCTCTCAGCGAAAAGTCCAACTTAAGGCCCTTATTGGAGGCATGGCGTGGGAAGAGTTTTACCGCGGAAGAATTAAAGGGATTTAAGTTGGGAAATATTCTAGGTGCTACCTGCTATATCACGACTAAACATAAACTAAATCCTCAAAATAATAAGCGCTGGTCTGAAGTCATTAGTATTTGTCGTTTACCAGCTGGTGTAGCCTGCCCACCACCTTTTAATAAGCCTATTTATTTTGATTTGGATGAATACACCGATGCTGCTTACCAGGCAGTCCCTGAAAGCATTCGCAAGAAAATTAACTTAAATAAGAATGTAATGACATCCGTTACACAGCAGTCAATGCAAGGATATCAGAAACCAACATTTTCACCGCAACAACCATATGCATCTCCTCCTGTAGCCACTCAAGAAGAGCTGGATGACGAGGATCTATCACAAGACATTCCTTTTTAATTGGAGAACAAGATGAAAATATTTATTGATATCGAAACTATACCCGGACAAAATCCTGAGTTGCAAACTGAGATTACTTCACAGTTCTCTGAAATTCCTCAACCTGAAGAACCGCGTTGTCCACGTAATATTAAGAAAGCAGAAACGATTAGAGACTGGGAAGAGAATACGCTGCCAGGATTACGTGAAGCGGCTCTTCAAAAATATCATGATGATGTCATTAAACGTGATCATGCTATCGAAGAAGCGTGGCGTAAAACAGCACTTTTTGGCGATCAAGGTGAAATCGTTTGTATTGGTTGGGCAATTGAAGATGGTGAACCCAATATTTTATCCCGCGGCATCCATGGTAGCGAATATGAATTACTTGAGTCATTCTTCACTATTGTTGCTTCTCAACTCAATAAGCGCCCACCCAGCTGGGTAGGGCACAATGTAACCTTTGACTTGCGCTTCTTATTTCATCGTGCAGTAATTCTAGGTGTAAAACCCTGTCTCAATTTATACCTCGACAGCAAGCCTTTTGGTGAAAGAATTCAAGACACCATGATCATGTGGGCTGGCCTGCGTGACAAAATCAGCTTAGACCGCCTCTGCAGAGCATTAGGCATTCAAACTAAAGGCGATGATTTAGCTGATGGTGAATACATTGATGGCTCATTAGTATGGGATTTCATTAAGCGTGGTGAAGTAAGCAAGGTAGCTACTTACTGCAAAGCTGATGTGATTCGTTGCCGTGAAGTTTATAAGCGGATGACCTTTTCGGATAAGGTCTCTTATACCACCCTCTGTAACAACTAAAGGATTTAACCACCACAAGGAGCTAGAAGCTATGTTGATATTAGGACGTAATCCCGGACAAGCCATTCTCATCGGTGACAACATCGTTATTACTATCGTCAGTAGCAAAAATGGCCAAGTCAGAGTTGGCATAGAAGCACCAAGAGAAATTCCAGTTCTGCGTAAAGAATTAAAGCTCTTAACTAAAAAAAGAGCTAAAAATGGCGATTATTTGCCCAACAATGTATTGATTTAACTGGCAATTTTAGGTACTCCGAGCTATGAATGAGACCAACCAAAACTACACCCTGAAATGGGTAAAACTCAAAAAATATTGCCAAATTTCAGGCGATACGCCTGACGCAGTCCATGCCAAACGCCGAAAAGGCACCTGGCTTGATGACGTGCACTGCAAAATTGCACCAGATGGTAATTTATGGATTAACCTCGTAGAGATAGAAAAATGGGTGGAAAGCGGCACACTGGCGACACTACAAATGCTCCGACAGGTATAGAAGTTCGTCAATGGAAAAGCAACAATAGTACAATACGCCTCCATTTTCATTATCGTGGCGTATATTGTCGTGAGCCATTAAATATACCTGCAACATCCAATAATCTGAAATTTGCCGCTAATCTGCGTGGCGAAATTTTGTTAGCCATTGCAAAGGGCACGTTTAATTATTCTAAGTACTTTCCTCATTCAAAAAATGCAACGCGCTTTGGTTACAAACCGCTTTCCAATATTACCGTAGGTGAGATGCTAAATAATTACCTTGAGGATATAAAACGAACTTTAGAGTTTAGTACCTACGATGGTTATCATAAAAAAATTCATCGCTATTTAATGCCTAATTTTAAGGATATTCCTATCAGAGAATTAACACCTGCCATGATTAGAGAGTGGGTAAAAAATTTTAAACTGACTTTGAAAACAATAAAAAATACTTTAATCCCGCTTCGCGCTATTATTGCCACAGCGCTAGTAGATGAAATCATCGATAAAAATCCGCTTGATCATATTATCTTAACAAAGCTTGTTAGCAAGGAAACTAGTGAAAGTGATTATGAAGTAGATCCATTTGATAAAAAAGAAATTGAAGCAATATTATCTACAGCTGAAGGCCAGGTTAAAAATTTATTTCAGTTTGCATTTTTTACTGGATTAAGAACATCGGAATTAATTGCACTTGAATGGAGTGACATTGATTGGGTCAATGCGCAAGTTTATATCAGTCGAGCATTTGTTTCAGGGCAAATTAAAACAACAAAAACAAAAGCAGGTAAACGTCAGGTTCTGCTATTACCGCCCGCGCTAGAAGCACTGAAAGCTCAAAAAATCCACACCTTTATGGAAGGCAAGCATGTATTTCATGCTCCGTTCTCAAAACAGCCCTGGTCATCACCTTTTCAAATTCGGCACGCTGCTTGGTTTCCTTTATTACGTCGCGCGGGAGTACGTTATCGTAATCCTTATCAGACACGCCATACTTATGCCTCGATGATGTTGTCTAAGGGCGAAAATATTATGTGGGTAGCAAAACAAATGGGACATGTTAATACGGAAATGGTAATGCGGACTTATGGCAAGTGGATTCCGGACACTTCAGTTGTGACAGGTTATAAGCCTCTAAATGATTGGAACCAGCACCTTGATTTAAGCAAAGAACACTCTCCCGTGTGTCTCCCGCGAGCCCAAAATGCAGACGATTTTAAGAACAAAGTGTTTATAAATCAAAACGTTAATCTGGCGTCCCCAAGGGGATTCGAACCCCTGTTACTGCCGTGAAAGGGCAATGTCCTAGGCCTCTAGACGATGGGGACTAAACCATTCGTGATGAAGATAATTTGGTGGAGCTAGACGGGATCGAACCGACGACCTCTTGCATGCCATGCAAGCGCTCTCCCAGCTGAGCTATAGCCCCCCACTCAACCATTCGCTTCAGAGCGAACAGTCTTTAATCTTCCAGAGCATGCGATTTTAGGAAGGCAGACCGGGTTTGTCAAATTATAATTTTAAAGCCTGGCTCAGTCTGGCTGTTACCCGCTCCCGGCCTAAGAGATAGAGGGTGAGATCAATCGGTGGCGAAACTGTGCCTCCGGTCACAGCGACCCGGATAGGCTGGGCTAATTTGCCGAGCTTGAGCTGATGCTGGTTAGCTGCCTCATTAATAACCTGATGAATACCTTCTTTTGACCAGTTGCTGAGCGCTTTAAGCTGATCACGAACCAGGGCCAAGGCCTGGGTCAAATCCTGATTAAAATGAGCCCTAGCCTCATCATTATATTCAATATCCTCATAGAAAAAGCGGCTTCTTTCCGCCATTTCCTTCAAGGTCTTGGCTCTTTCCCGCTGGGCAATAACCACCTCACTTAAAACAGGCCCATGTTGGGTATTAACGCCTAATTTATCCATATACCATTTTAGAACCTTGGCCACTTCCTGAGGATCCTGGGTCTTTAAATAATGCTGATTTAGCCACAGTAATTTTTCTGGGTTTAGAGCTGCTGGGGCACGATTAATGTCTTTAATATCAAATAAGCTAATCATTTCCGGTTTGGAGAAAATTTCCTGATCACCGTGAGACCAGCCTAGGCGCACCAGATAATTCAATAAAGCCTCAGGCAAAATACCTTCATCGCGATAATCCATCACTGAAGCCGCCCCTTCACGTTTGGACAGACGCTTGCCATCTGGACCTAAGATCATGGGTAAATGCGCATAGAGAGGTAAATTAGCACCCAAGGCACGCAGAATATTAATTTGCCGCGGAGTATTATTAATATGATCATCGCCACGAATGACATGAGTCACTTTCATATCCCAATCATCGACCACCACCGTGAAATTATAGGTGGGTGTGCCATCACTGCGAGCAATGATTAAATCATCCAATTCTGTGTTATTGAAGCTGAGTATACCGCGGATTAAATCCTCGAATTCCACCGCCCCATCCAGGGGATTCTTGAAGCGCACCACAAAACTACCTTCCGGCTGATCGGTTCGATTTCGGCAAAAACCATCATAGCGGGGCTTTTCTTTACGAGCCATTTGCTCATTACGCAGGTTTTCTAATCTTTCTTTAGAACAATAGCAGCGATAAGCCTGATCGTCTTTCAGTAATAGATTAATGATGTCACGATAACGGTCAAAGCGCTTAGTCTGATAATAGGGACCTTCATCATAGTTCAGCTCCAGCCACTGCATGCCATCCAGAATAGCCTGAGCCGACTCCTGGGTTGAACGCTCAGTATCTGTATCTTCTATACGCAAAATAAATTTTCCGTTCATTTTTCTAGCATATAACCAACAATAAAGCGCTGTCCGCGCACCGCCGATATGTAAAAAACCGGTTGGACTGGGAGCAAAACGGGTAACCACTGACATGATCTAAGACCCCAAAAAGATAAAGACACGTATTGTAACAGCCGGTACGAAAGGGAAAAAGTATTAAAAAATTCTCTATCTTCGCTTGGCGGGTGGGGGAGCTTGTTCAAGGGACGTCCGTACCAGGGAAGGAGCAAAGGCCGAGTGCATGGACGCACGCTCCCGAGAACAAGCTCCCCCACCCACCAAGCGAAGATAGTCATTATTGTTGACCTTCCCTCTCTCTCCCAATAGAATGGCTACCTTTCCGGGTGATTAGCTCAGCGGGAGAGCACTACCTTCACACGGTAGGGGTCAGTGGTTCGATCCCACTATCACCCACCATCTTACTTCACCCAGAAGGAAGTTAGCATGACCGCCGGACAAGTGCTCATTCAAACTTTTGAAAGCCCGCTCTTAAAAAATAATCCTCTGAATGACCCTCATCTGCGCAAACTGGCAATCTATCTTCCCCCGGGTTATGAAACCTCTAATCAATCTTATCCCGTGGTTTTCCTCTTACCTGCCTTTGCTGGCAAGGGCGTAATGATGCTCAACCCAGAAGCCTTTGGAGAATCCATGGATGAACGCTTGGATCGCTTAATTACTTCCGGCCAAATCAAGCCTCTTATCGCTGTCATGCCCGATTGCTTCACTTATTATGGCGGCAGCCAATATCTAGATTCTAGCGCTCTGGGACCCTATGAAAGTCATGTGATCACGGAATTGGTTCCCTATATTAAAAATAATTTCCGGGTTGCAGTCCATCCCACCTCCTGGGCCGTAGCCGGACACTCTAGTGGCGGTTATGGTGCCTTGTGCCTGGCTATGCGTCACCCCGAGGTCTTTGGGATTAGCGCCTGTCATAGTGGAGACATGGGTTTTGAGTATCTTTATCTGCCTGACTTCCCCCAAGCCATGTTGGCGCTCGAAAAAAATGGCGGCCTAGAAAGCTTTATGAAAAAATTCTATGCGCTTAATAAGAAAGATAGCGCCAGTTTCCTTTGCCTTAATATCATTGCTATGGCTGCAGCTTATTCTCCCAATGGAGTAAATATTGATCTTCCCTTCAACCTTCAAACCGGTGAATTGCTACCTGAGATTTGGAAGAAATGGCTAAGTCAGGATCCCGTGCGCTTGATTGAGCAACATCAAGATGCCATAAAAAAACTAAAAATCTTTCTCGATTGCGGTCTGAAAGATGAATTTCGTCTCTATGCTGGCTCACGCATGTTTTCAGCCCGCTTAAAGCAATTAGGTATAGAACATATTTACGAAGAGTTTGAAGATAGCCACATGAAAATTAGCTATCGGTTTGACCGATCTTTGCAGTTTATCTCTGAAAATATGGTCTAACCTGGAGAGAATAACATGCATGAATATCAATTTACTGTTTCTTGTCCGCCTTGCTGCATAGAAACCATTAAAGGCGCTTTTCGCTCTTGTCAAGCTCAAATCACTCCAGACGACTACATACACGTTTCTATTCAAAATGATTTAGCCACTGTCCGCATGAAGCAAATTAAATTGAAAGATGCCGAAGTCCGCAGACGATTGCGAGAAGCGGTAGAAGAGATTGGTTTTGAATGCAAGAATAGAAAAAAGGAAAATCATCGCCTATTAGGCTTCCTCGGCGCAATCTCCGGCGCAGGACTCATGGGGTTATGCTTATCCGGCGTTGCCCTTCCTTTCGCAGGCTGGGTAAGCATCGCGCTATATAGCACCGCCCTCACTCTCATCCTGGGTAAAAATATTTTTGCCCGCGCCGCCCACAACATTAAAAACCTCGTTCAAGGTAAAGAAAAAACTTTATCCATGGAGGTACTCTTGACTCTGGGCTCGATCATTGCCTTGGGCCTTTCTTTTTGCTCCCTCTTTTTACCCGGATTACCCATGACCTGTGATTCTGCTCTGCTGATTCTAGGTTTTACGCACTTAGGTAAAGCATACAAGCAATCTAAAAACAACGCCGTAGAAAAAGAGCTGGACTCTCTCAGTCGTCCCAATACTATCGTCGAGGCCTTGAATGCTAAATCTAAATATATAAAAATCGCCGAGCTTAAACCCGGACAAACCATCCGTATCTACGCCGGTCAAACTATCCCGGTAGATGGCACCTGCCTCAACAAAACCGCAGCGGTGTGTAAAGTGAAAGATACCGGTGACAAAAACACAGTCTGTCCAGTAAAAACAGGTGATGAGCTTCTAGCAGGCTGGGAAATTCCCCAGGGCCAGGATTATATCGATATCCGCGTCGATAAAGAAGAAACCCAATCCACACAGGCACAATTGAATAAAGATTACAGATTAGCTCAAGCAAAAAAAAATGCGGCCAGGAAAAAGCAGGCTTTTGAAAAAATTGCCGATCTCATGACGCATTACTTTGTTCCTTGCGTGCTAGGCATTGCTGCTATTGCCGCCGTTACTGCTGGGATCCTGGTTTCTCCCCTGAGCGCCTTGCAAGCCGTGACAGCCATTATAGCCTCAGCCTGCCCTTGCACCTTGGGTTTGATTATTCCCTTCGCCATCAAGACTGCACTCATTACAGCCGCAGCAGATGGCATCTGCATCAAAACTGAAGAAGGTTTTGAACTGCTTCCTGAAATAAATGAAATCTTCTTTGATTGGCATGGCACCCTAACCACAGGTGAACTTCAAGTGGCACACACTAATTTGAAAGGTGAAAATTTAGCTTATCTGGCAGCCTTAGAAGGTCAATCCAACCATGCTTTTGCTGCGACCATTTGTGAAGACATCAAAAAACATAAAACACCGAGTCTCAGCCTAACAGTCGGTGATGATTTAAAACCACATCATTCGGGTTTAATGGCTAGTATCCAAATTCAAGGAGAAAACCATCCTAAAAATATTAAATATCTAACAGGCAATCGCAAATATCTAACCGACCTGGGAATTAAAGTTGACGATTATGATCGGCAAGAACAAATTAATAACCAGAAAAAACATTTTAAAGCTCAACACCTCACTTATTTCGCGCGCCAAAATGACGATGGAAGCCATAAAATCTTAGGTCATGTGCTTTTGCGCGATCGCCTGCGCCCCGACGCCTCGACAGTCATTCACGAATTAAAGAAACAGGGTTATAAAGTTGGCATTATATCTGGTGGCTCCAGCGATGAGGGTCTCGCCGCTTTTGCCGCAGAACATCAAATCGAATTTCAAGATAATTACTCAGCCAGCGCTAAAAAAGAACTTATAGTTAAGCGCAAACAAGAGGGGTATAAAACCATGATGGTTGGCGATTCTGCCAATGATGCCTTCGCCATGCTGGAAAGTGATTTTTCCATTGCCATCAAATCCAAAAATGCGCACGGGTTCACAGAATACACCGCAGATGCCGTAATTGACCCTCAAAAATGCACTGATCCAAATAAACCCTTGCATCCCATTCTTAATGCACTAGGCCTAGCCAAACGAACAGCGCGGAGTATCGAAACTAATTTAGCAATTAATCTAGGTTATAACTTATTGACCAGCACCTTATTCACTGGACTTTTAATTGGTATTGGCTTAGCAATCAGTCCCGGCATTAGCGTGGCTCTGATGTTCCTGCAATCTGCTTTTATCCTCTGGAATCTCAAGAGAATGATTAAACAAAAACCAGTTTATGCCAATGATCCGATCATCGCGCCACCGCAAGAGAATATGTATCAATTTGCTTGTCAATCTGAACTTGTACAAAAACCTAAGCCTGAACTGAGAGCAATTCCGTTTGTCCTGAGTAAGGCCAAGGACGAAGAGGCCCTTCGATACGGGCCTAACGGCCCTACTCAGGGCGATCGAATTGATCCACAACCCCATACCAGAGCACTACGAAGATGATAGAATTAATAGATGTCATTGCTTTATCCACCAAACACTGCAAACATCCTATCCGCGGAAAATTAGCCTATGCCACGACGGATAATTTTGTTGGCCAAATCCTACCAGGCTATCACCCAGAAGCGCTTGAAGTTTGTTTAATGACCCCTAAAGCAGCCCATGCCCTGTGTGAGACACAAAATCATTTAAGCACCCAAGGATTGGGTTTATTTATTTATGATGCTTATAGGCCGCGCAGAGCTGTGAAGTATTTAATGCAATGGATTGAAGCCCCAGTCATTTCTGAACTGGAATTAATACAAAAAGCTAAACACTATCCTCTAGTAGAAAAGAAAGATTTTGTAAAACTACATTATGTTGGCGAAGATTCAGGGCATTGCTATGGCAACACCGTGGATGTTGTACTCTTTGACCTTAAAAAACAGCACACCTTAGCAATGGGCAGCATCTATGATTTCATGGATGAAAAATCTCACTTGATCACCGGACCTGAAATTATTGGCCAGGAAGCTTATCAGCGCCGACAAATCCTGCTCCAAGCCATGACCCAACAAGGCTTTCATTCTCACTCCACAGAATATTGGCATTTTGCACATGGCGGCATCGAAGGCCGAGAAGTTAAAGAGCCTTTTGATATTGAAATTAAGCCAGAACTTAAAGGTTGTGGTAGTTAATCCTTATCTTAATCCGGGAAAACCCTAGGCCTCATTGTGGTATTCTCTGATTGCTCAGCTTTTTCATTTTTCAGTATACTCACTTAAACTATGCCTTACAGGGAGAGAGGGTATGTTACACGTTAGGAAAACCAAGCACTTCGCTGAACGCCTCAACAAATGTTTAGATGATGTCGGTGTTACACACGACACCCGCAGCCGTTCAGCTATCTTAAGTAAAATGCTGCAGATCCCCCGACAACAAGCCTGGATGATGCTGGAAGGACATCAGGTGCCCGATGAGGTGCTATTAAATGTTATTGCTCGGGAGTTTGAGGTTGAGCCTAATTGGCTTGTCAAATAAGCACTGGATCCCATCTGTCATTCCCGCATGCTCTTAGCGGGAATCGCTTCGCTCGCGGCTGGGACGACAGCAAGAATTAATAATTATCCTGATGCATCCTTTGACTCAGCTGCTGAGACATCCGCTTAGCCAGCTGAATTTCACCGGGGCCCATATTGCGAGCGACTTCTTCTCGGGCCTGAATGGCCGAGGTCTGAAATGCTGGATTAGTCGAAGCAGCAGCTAAATTTAACCAGGCATAAGCCATTTTATTATCACGAGCCACTCCCTGACCTTGGGCATACATTAAGCCCAGCATCATTTGGGCATTTTCCATGCCCTGGGTAGCCGCTTGATTATACCAATAGACTGCCATTTTCTCGTCTTTGGGCACCGCCACCCCTTGCTGGTAAAACAAGCCCAGCATGTATTGAGCATTGATCAGGCCGGATTTAGCCGCACCAAAAAACCAAGTCAGAGCTTGGCGATAATCCTGCTGCACACCAATACCTTTATAATAATAATAACCCAAGGCAAATTGAGCCTCACCCAAACCCTGCTCAGCTGCTTGACGATACCACTGCAGTCCCTGTTGTTGATTAGGCACCAGACCAATGCCATTGATATTCATATAACCCAGTAAATACTGGGCCAGAGGTACACCATTGTTCGCTGCCTGGGTAATTAAATGCGTGGCAAAAATCAGATTTAAGGGCACGCCATCGCCCGTATAATACATCACACCGAGGTTATATTGCGCCAAATCCAGACCGGCTTCTGCTGCTTTGCTATACCAAGCTGCTGCTTGTTTTTTATCAGACACAACGCCCTGACCTAATTGATATTGCAGTCCAGCCATAAATTCTGCCCGATGAAATTTTTGCTGCGCTGCTTGGATAAAGTAATGGAGGGACTTACTGTAATCTGCTTGCTGTCCACTGCCCCCACTCTTGCCTAAATAATAAAGTAAAGCCAGATTATATTGTGCCTTGGCCATTCCCAAAACGGCTGCTTGATTATACCAAGTCAGAGCAGCAGCGGAATCGCGCGGTAATCCATAGCCCACCGTATGCAAATAACCCATCATATACGCTGCTTGAGCAAAATTCATTTGGGCTGAGGTTGCGGCTGATTCTTGAATCAGTGAAATGGCCTGCGTTAAATCCTGTTGCACACCGACCCCGTGATAATAAAGCAGACCCAGGGCAAATTTAGCTTCCGCGAGTTTTTGATCCGTCGCCTTTTTAAACCATTCAAAAGCTTGTTTTTCATTTTTATCGACCCCCAAGCCGTTAAGATATAAATAGCCTAATTGATATTGAGCAAAGGGATTATTTGCTTGGGCAAGAATTTGATAGAGAGCAAAAGCTTTCACATACTCCTTGCTTTTAAAAAGCAGCTCTACTTCCTGCATTCCAGCCCAATCATTTGAAGTTTGATTGGGCTTGGCTTTGAAAGGTAGAAGAGGATCAGCTAGAACAAGTAAGGGAAATAAGGCCAGCAGAAAAAAAATAGCCCGCAGGATAAAGCGCGTTAAATTAGGCATCACTTTCCTTTTTTTCCTCAACGGGCATAGGACTAACTTGGGGTTCCGCCCCTTCCTCTATTTTAGCCTCTACCTGAGCTTGCTCAACAACTACGGCGGGAACAGGCTCTTCTGGCGCTTGGACAGGGGGCAGTGGATTTATCTCCGGCTCAGCTACCACAGAAGTTTCCGGTACCACAGATGTAGGTTCAGCACTGGCTGCCAGTTGCAATTCTGGCGCAATCACGGAAGGCTCTTGAACAACTTCAGGCTCTGCTACCTGAGGTGACTTGCGCACTGCTGCTCGTCGCTTTTTAACAGTAGAAACAGCTTCCTCCTGTTTCTTGGGAATAGTTACTTCAACATCATCAGCCTCTGCCTCATCAGCCCTGATTTCATCCAGTGCTTGCTTAATTAAAGGCAGCACTTCATCAATTTGCTCTTTGCTAATCATCAAGGGTGGTGCAAAGCGAATCACTGTATGATGGGTTTCCCGGGTGAGAATACCGTGCTTTAATAAATTCAAACAAACTTCGCGAGCAGAAAAAGGCGCAGCAATCTCCACACCAATTAATAGCCCCTTACCTCGCACTTCTTTAATGAGTGGAGAGGAAATAGCACGCAGACCCTCAATTAAATATTTCCCCATTTCTGCGGCCCGTTCTACCAAACCCTCTTCAACCAACACTTTTAGCGCCATAGCGCCTACCGCCGCGGATAAGGGATTTCCGCCAAAGGTACTGCCATGATCACCCGGTTGAAAAACTTCCATCACTTCTTTGCTGGAAAGAAATAAAGACACTGGCAATAAACCACCACCCAAGGCCTTGCCGAGAATCACACCATCGGGCTTAACGCCTTCGTGATCACAAGCCAGGAATTTCCCCGTACGCCCTAAACCGGTTTGCACTTCATCACAGATAAATAGAACTTTATTCTTTTTGCAAATTTCCGCACAAGCTTTTAAGTATCCCGGAGGCGGCACCAGGATGCCACCCTCACCTTGAATAGGTTCAACAATAAAAGCAGCGGTATTATGGGTAATCGCCATTTCCAATTCCTGAGGTTTGCCATAATGAATGGTTCTTAATCCCGGCAGAAAAGGACCAAAGCCTGCTTGGTACTGCAGCTCGGAAGACATGCTAATAATGGCAATGGTGCGACCATGAAAATTATTTTCACAAGAAATGATTTCAGCTTTATTGGGACGAATGCCCTTGACGGTATAAGCCCATTTGCGTGCCGCCTTAAGGGCTGTTTCTACAGCTTCAGCACCGGAATTCATGGGCAAAGCCCTGCTCTGACCGGTTAATTCACAAGCTAGCTCTAAAAAGGCTCCCAGCTTATCCGTATAAAAAGCACGGGAAACAACGCCCAACTGGCTAGCCTGATCTTTTAAAGCCTGGATAATCTTGGGGTGGCAATGGCCAAAACTGGCCGCCGAATAAGCTCCCATCATGTCTAAGTAACGCTTTCCAGTATCATCCCAGACATAGACACCTTCACCACGGTTTAAAGTAACTGGCAAAGGCTCGTAATTGCGAGCCCCATAGCGTAATTCCAATTCCACTGATGAGTTCATAGTAGGCCCCTTAGTCCGTGGTGGATTACGGCGCTGACGCACCTAATCCACCCTACTTAAAATGATATAATATATAAGATAACACAGTGGGAAGAGGAATGATGGGGATTTTGCTAACGTCATAAATAAAAGAGTGTTTTCGGCGGTTGTCCTATGAAGCCGTTAACCGTGTAGAGTGGGAACCTCTGAAGACGCTTTAGGCTTTCCTGACATCCCTTTCACTGATCATCAGGACCTGCACACCACGCTCCAAGTTAGCCCCCCTGTCTTCTGACTTGATGGTTTCAGGACAGAAACAACCGAAAACACTCATAATAAGTATAGCCAAAATTCAGTGAATTTCAATTTTCGCACAATTTTTTTATTTTTGAGTAGTATACTTTCAGATATAAGCTTGGCAAAATGCCTTAATTAAATCCTGGCAAGCTTTGGAAAAATAAAGTAAAAATGTTAGGCAGAAATAAAGGGCAATTTCATGAGTAAAAAGCCAGTCATTACAATAGCTTCAACACCAGCAGACATTCATTCTTTAAGCCACGAAGGGATTGGCATCGCCTCGGTACAGGGCAAAACCACTTTTATTGAGGGCGCGCTGCCTCAGGAAGTGGTCAGCTACCGGGTCTTTAAAAAACGCCGACATTATGATGAAGCGGCCAGCGTTGAAATTATCAAATCTTCTCCAGAACGCACCACCCCGCAATGCCAGCACTTTGGCTATTGTGGGGGTTGCAGCATGCAGCATCTTGAAATCTCAGCACAGATTACCTGGAAGCAAAAAATCCTGCTAGAACAATTAGAACATCTTGGTCAGGTGCAACCGGATATTATTCTTCCACCCCTATTCGCTGCAGCCTGGGAATATCGCCATAAGGCCCGATTAGGTGCACGCTACCTTGAAAAACATAATAAAGCTTTTGTCGGTTTTAGAAAAAAATTCCGTCATCAAATTGCAGATCTGGATCTCTGTCATGTCCTACATCCTAGCATTGGTAAACGCCTACCGGAATTGAGCGCTCTAATCTCCAGTTTGGATGCCAAAGAACATCTTCCTCAAATTGAAGTCGCTGTGGGCGATGATCATGCCGCCCTGATCTTTCGCCATTTAATCGCACTCAGTGTAAATGATCTCGCTAAATTACGTGAGTTTGGTCAGCAGCACCAAATACATATTTATTTGCAACCTAATCCACCCCAAGAAATATCCTTATTATGGCCTGACAATATTAATCCCCGCCTCCATTATCAATTACCTGATTTTCAAATTGAAATCTGCTTTCACCCCACGGATTTCACCCAAATTCATTTGGAAATCAACCGATTGATGGTCAAGCAAGCCGTGCAACTACTCGACCCTCAGCCGGATGAAAATATACTGGATCTTTTTTGCGGCATTGGTAATTTCTCTCTGCCACTAGCCCGCTTCGCCTGCAAGGTCATTGGTATCGAAGGCAATGAAATCATGACCCAGCGTGCTTATGAAAATGCGGCTCATAATCATATCCACAATGTTGATTTCTATGCCGCGAATTTATTCACACCCGCTGATAATAAAAATAGCGGAGCCTGGCTCCATCAATGTTATGAAAAAATTTTACTCGATCCGCCACGTACAGGTGCCAAAGAAATTATTGAATATCTCCCCCAGTTTGCTGCCAAACGGATTGTCTATGTTTCCTGCAATCCCGCCACTTTAGCTCGGGATGCTAATCTCTTGGTGCATCATCACGGTTATCGTTTAAAACAAGCAGGCATTATGAATATGTTCCCGCATACCAGTCATATTGAAGCAATGGCTGTATTTGAAAAATATTGAGGTGAAGCTTAAGGGGTCTGCTGATATTTTAAGAGGAAATAGTCATGGTAGAAAAGAAATCGTTATATAGCTATTCTCCTGACGGCCAATTGGACCTGCCAGCTTGGGTTGAGAATATTCAACATCACTACCAGTTTGAAGATAATCGACTCATTGAAAAAGCAGCCGAACTCACTCGCCAATTCAGCAAGGGATTAACAACCTTTTACGGTAAACCCTGCTTAGAACAAGGGTTGGAAATTGCAGAAATCATTTTGCATCTTCAGCTAGATCCAGCCGCCGTGGCAGCTGCCATGCTGACCACCGTCATGTCCTATGCTCATGTGACACCCGAAAAAATTTCTGAACATCTCAATGAAGAAGTCTTACAGCTCCTGAAGGGTGTAGAGCAAATGGAAACTTTGCGAGAAATTCAAAAAAATATTGTTTCCAACCACGATTACACACAAATTGACCGCATGCGTAAAATGATTTTTTCCATGATTAATGATGTGCGAGTAGTGCTCATTGAATTAGCTGAGCAAACAGTCATTATGCGCGGCATCAAAGACATTAATCCGATTGAACGCAAGCGTATCGCTGAAGAAACCCGAGACATCTACGCACCCTTAGCCAATCGCCTGGGTATTGGTCAGTTAAAATGGGAACTGGAAGACCTGGCACTACGTTATATTGATCCCATTACTTACAAATCCATCAGTCAACATTTATCCGAAAGACGCGGAGACCGTGAAATTCGCATTCAAGCCATGATCCTGACCTTAAAAGAAAAGCTGGATGCTGCAGAGATTTATTCTGATATCAATGGCCGTGCTAAACATATCAATAGTATTTTTAATAAAATGCAAAGTAAAAATCTTACCCTGAAAAATATGTATGATATCAGCGCCATTCGTGTCATTGTTCCCAGCGTTCAGGATTGCTATAACACCTTAAGCATCGTGCACAGCTTATGGGAACATGTCTCAGCTGAATTTGATGATTATATTGCTACACCCAAACCCAATGGCTATCGCTCTATTCATACTGCCGTCATTGGTTCCGACGGCAAGCACTATGAAATCCAAATCCGCACCCAGGAAATGCACGAAGAATCCGAACGTGGTATTGCTGCACATTGGCTCTATAAAGAAGATAAGTCTCATCTCAAAGGCTATAAATCAAAAATTAATTTTCTGCGTCAATTATTAGATTGGCATCGTGAAGTCGCGCAATCCTCCAAGCAGGAAAATACAACCGAAGAGCAGCAAGTTACTCCCGTTGCTATAAAACAAGATGATTACTTAGATGATCAAATATACACCTTGACCCCTGCCGGCAAAATTATCGATCTACCCCAGGGCGCTACACCGATCGATTTCGCTTACAGTATTCATACCGATGTGGGCCATCATTGCCGCGGCGCCAAGGTCAATGGTCGCATTGTTCCTTTAACGCATACCTTACAAACAGGTGATCATGTGGAAATCATCACCATTTCTGAAGGTGGACCCAGTCGCGATTGGTTAAAACAGGAAAGTGGATATGTCAAAAGTTCACGTGCACGTTCCAAAGTCACGCAATGGTTTAAACATCAAGAAGCCACACAACCCATGCTGAACCCAGTCACATCCAAAGAAATGCCTCGCTCTCCTCTCATTCCCACAACAGCTCCAGAAAAAACGCCTTCCGGTAAATCAGGCACCGTGGTATCTGGCATCAAGGATTTTCTGACCCGCATTGCTCGCTGCTGCAAACCCATTCCCGATGAACCGATTGTCGGCTATATCACTTATGGACGCGGCATTTCTATTCATAGTAAAGATTGCCGTAATCTAACCGCTATTGAACCTTCACGTCTCATTGCCATTAGTTGGGATCAAACCTATGGTGGTGCCTATGCCGTCGATCTTGATATTTACGCGCGCCACGGTAATGATCTGCTTAAAGAAATTACTGGTGTTTTTTCGAACGCTAAAATAAACATGATTGCGATGCGCTCTTTAATCGGGCACAATCAACAATCGGTGTGGATCACAGTTACTATTCAGATCCACGATACCAAGGAACTTACCCATACCATGGAGCAATTAAAACAATTGCCCTTAGTCATTGAGGTTAAAAGGAAAAAATGAGCGAAGGAAAAGATACAATAAAAACTACTTTAAAATCAATAGGTTCTCCTGCAGTCGATTGGAAGCTTTGCCTCAAATTAGCAAACAATAAAGCCAGTCTGGCCCAAGAAATTTTAACTCTTATTGTTCAACAATTACCCGATGATATCCACGCCATTAAAGCAGCGCAAGAAATGGAAGACTATGCTGAACAACTACGTTGTACACATAAATTACACGGAGCGCTTTGCTATAGTGGCATGCCGCGCTTAAAAGCCGTGGTCTCTGAGCTAGAGAGCCTGTTAAAAAAAGGACAATTTGAAAAGAGACAGTTGCTGGAATTAACTCAACGCTTAGATGAAGAGGTAGAAGCGGTATTGGCTAGTTCGTTGCCAGTTGAGGAGTAAAATAAAGGGTCATCCTGAGAAGCTGTCATTGCGAGGAGCGTTTTTGCGACGAAGCAATGACAGCTTCTCAGGATGACCCTTGCTTCTATCTCCTCCTAATCCTCGTCTCCAAAGTATTCACACTCTCTTTCACCTGATTCACCATCGCACGGCTAGCCGTAATCGCAAATCCTCCTTGCTTGACTGCATCAATAATACCATAGCCAAAACAAAGACAAAGCACGACTTGCTTCACCGCCCGGAGGAAATGCCTAAATAAACTCTTATGTTCATCAATGACGTTTTTATAAGTAAGCGAGCCCAGTGTTTCATTAACCTCATCATTAAATTTTGCTGTGGCCAGTTTACGCGCTTTCAAATCGTTCAAGTCTAACTTACTTAAATACATAAAGGTTTCTTGAGCAAGCTCGCGGCCCAATTTTTGAAGCTCTTCACCCTTTTTCTGACGCTCTGGATCCTTTTCAAGCATCAACGCTTTAGACTTGGATTCAAAACTGGCTAAGGAGGTATAAAGCTTATTATAAGCCGCGAGTATATCAGCGTCTGGCTTTTTTTCTTGCTGAGAGATTTTATTAATACAGGTTTGAACTTGGATAAGTAGAGATGCCAAATCAGCCTTATTTTCTGGCTCAGGTTTTTTCTCTTCCTGATTTTTAGGTTGAGGTATAGGTATAACCGGCGCTAGCGGAGCTTGTTCTGGCACAATATTGGGTGCATTTATAGGCGACAGAGGAGACTGGGGTCGACGAGGCTGCGCAGGCTGCTTACTGCCCACATCTACTGGATCCTGTTTTGTCTCAATTTTTGGACCTGGTGAAGCAGTTTGCTTATGAGTCTCGTGTTTGAGATGCATAGCGGTCAGTAAATGATCCAAAACGCCGCCCGAGTCTTTCTTTTTATGTTCCTCTTCATGCTCAACCAAATTCAATGGTGTCAACGGTGTCGCCGGCCGATTGATGGGCGTTAATGGAGAAACCAAGGACAAACTAAGCTTAGGATCCGGCTTAAGCCCCGGATTTGAAGATACATGCGCAAGCATATGACCAGGTTGATCAAGCACCAATTTATATTTTTTACACAGTTTGAGCATCATCGTCATCAGTGGTTTGATAGCCTGATAACGCTTGGAATTTTCCTGATATTCCTTTTTATCATATTCAGCGGGATCATTGGTTCCCACTGCCTTAGGATCGCCAATACTATTAGCATGAGCATTGTGCCGAGCCACAATGTTATCCATGAATACCGTCACTTTTTCACGAATTTCAGTTAATTTTTTGCGTAAACCAACCTCCATATCATATTGCGCACCGAGTAATAAATCTCTAGCCTCTTTTTGCTCTTCTTCGATGGTATCGAGGTTTTGCAATAAAGCATTGACGCGCGCCTTAACCGCTTCACCAAAGGCCTTATATCCAGAGATAATAAAATTACAATGATGCGGATTCTCCATATAGATAACACCCAGGTCACGAACCGCGTCTGATAACAGCTTACTGGAAGCCCCAAGCTCCTCCATCATTTCATTGATCATAGCCTCTAGGGCTATGCTGTCCACACGGCTTATGAGCTGCTTATGATTACGATAGGCAGTAATCACCTTATTAATATCTTCACGATGAGATTTAGATACGGGCAAATCTAAAAGCTTACCCTTGGACGGTTCCAGAATCTTAGCCAAACCAGGCACATCCTTAATTGCAATCTTGACTGGCTCTAAGTCCTGATCGGTTTCATACAAAGACCAACCCCCTAGGTCTCTTACTAAATAATAGCTCTCTTCCTCTCGAACTATGGGCAGCTTATCAACATACAAAGCATAGCAACTCTCATCATGGCCCACGGGAACAAAGCGATCAGTACTACGTTTACCATCAGACTCCCGCTGCGGTGATTTTCGGGTAAAAATATTATCACAAATTTTAAAAACATTTTTTATTTCTTTTAAATCATTTTCAGAATATCGATAATCAGTTTGATCTGAAATTTTCCCTTCTTTAGCATTGTCTAAGTTTCTCTGCAGCCAATCCTTAAAAATCGATTCAGGAATAGAAATTGGCTTTTTCTTCTTTGAAAAAATGCTAATCAAGCCATGCCTCATTGCCTCGGGGCGTAGCTCTCCTTTTCTCAAATCATCTTCTAGAGCATTCCTAATTAAACCCCACTCATCCGTCGCTATAATTCCCTCAATAAACAAGGCCCTCAATTCTGGGATAAAATCCTTATTACTGACCGACATCATTTCGCTCACAAAATCTTTCATGGTGCGCGAATTTCTATGATTCTCCAGAAGCTTACGAGCCTCTTTCAATTTCTGGATAGACCTGACGAGCATAAAGCGTTCCCGATCATGGGGATCATGCCCTTTAAAGAAACCCGATAGTCCCTTTCTTCCAATTGAAATAAAACCTGTCATGAAAGCAATTAACTGGTCTAAAATCTGCAAATCTTTTTCATAACCTTCAAAATTAAGAATATGTTTATTCTTAAACTCCATGATCCAGGTCAGCACACTGGCTGTCACATCGGTTTCACTCTTTCGCTCATCAAAAAATTGTAAATCGACCTTCATCGATTCGGTGATTAATTCTTTAAACTTTAGCAAAAATGAATCATCATCTTGGGATTTATCGGTGGCGAGATCTTGACGCATTGCTTGGTTTAAAACGAGGGATTTAGCTGAGGCTAGTTTTCCATCTTTCTTGTCAAAGGTAAAAATATCAGGAGCATTAGGCATGCATTGCGCTTTTAAATCCTGGACTTCATGGGCTTCTTCTAAAAAAGCCTTCTCTTCATGCTCTTTAACCTCATAAGCTATCGCACCTACACCAGCCACTAATAAACCAGTAGCACCCGCAAGAGCCATGGCTGCTGTGCTGCCCTGACCTGCTCCTGCAATAGCATTGAAAACGGTTTGAGCGTTACTGATTAACGTATTTTCACCAGGCATGATCATCTCCTTATGCAATCTATGTCATTTGTTTGTTAAGCTGTCATTGCGAGGAGCGCCTTTTGCGACGAAGCAATCCACGTGGATTGCTTCGTCGCAAAAGGCGCTCCTCGCAATGACAGCCTATTGCAAAAAGATTACCTCTAATATCCGATCAGGGCAATCTGTAAAAAAAGCAGACACCCCTAAGGAGAATAATTCACGGGCCCGCCAGGGATTATTAACGGTATAACTCAGCAGAGGAAGTTGGGCAGATTGTAAGATTTTAATACTCTCAGCATTGATAACTGCTTGATTAATATTTAAAGAAACACACTGCAATGTTTTTTGAATGCTTTGCCAATTGGGGAATAGCTCTTCCATTAATAAACCCAGGCCGCAAGCAGCAGAATTAGCACGCAAGGCCTGAAGAGCCTCTACGGAAAAGCTGGACAACAGGGGGGCGGGTAAATATGAGGGCCAAACTTGAGCCAATAAGCCTAGCACTTTTTGTGCTAATTCTTGTTCTTGTCCAGGCAAGGGCTTAAGCTCAATATTCACTGCCATATTATTTTGTTGCAGAAATTCCAAGACTTGTTTTAAGGTGGGGATACGTTCAGCAGAGAATTGAGGGTCAAACCAGGAGCCCACATCAATTTTCTGTAAGGCCTCAAAAGTAAATTCACTAACCGAGCCTTTAACAGCACTGAGACGATCTAAAGTTTCATCGTGAAAAACAATTAACTCTCCACAAGCAGCCAGCATCACATCCAATTCTACCCAGGAAACACCCAAATCTCGGGCCTTTTTAAAAGCCGCCAGGGTATTTTCAGGCGCATAGGCACTGGCACCGCGATGCGCAATCACCGGAGGTTCAATCTTGAACTGAGTCATGCTTGTCCTTTAAGCGCTGATATTTTTCCAGCAATTCCTGCTTATTTTCTGGGTAAGCGAGATCAGGGATGATGCAATTAACAGGACAAATGGCCACGCATTGAGGCTCAGCAAAATGCCCTACACATTCAGTACATTTCGAAGGTTCAATTTCAAAAATCAACTCACCCTGGTAAATCGCATCATTAGGACAGACTGGGACACAGACATCGCAATTGATACATTCTTCAGTAATTTTTAGAGACATTAACCGCTTACCTTTTTATAAAGCGCCTGGGCAACATGAGCGGGTACAAAGCCATTCACTTCTCCTTTGAGCAAGGCGATCTCACGCACTAAGCTGGCAGAAATATACATATATTTTTCCGCTGGCATTAAAAACATACTTTCAATATCAGAATCTAAAAAGCGATTCATACTGGCCATTTGAAATTCATAATCAAAATCTGCAACTGCTCTCAAGCCACGTAAAATAATGCGCGCCTTGCAGCTCTTAACAAAATCCAATAACAATGAATCAAAACCCTCAATTTTTACATTGTTAAATTGGGCCAAGGATTGAGCAGCCAAGTCCTTGCGTTCCGCTAAAGAAAATAGAGGGGCTTTCTTAGGGCTAGCAGCAATGGCCACGATAACCTGATCAAATATCCGGGAAGCACGGTCGACTAGATCAATATGTCCATAAGTGATAGGATCGAAGGTTCCGGGATACACTGCAATTTTCATAGTCTTAGCCCTACTTAGCGAAAGATTGGTTAATTTTTAATCAGCATCCTAACCTTGGAAGATAGATCAAGGTATAATAATTAAATAATATCAATAAAAACACAATAATGTTACGAGGATACATCGTATGTTTGAGCTTAAGGTTTCTTACGACCAAAACAATGAACCCTATATTGCCACCTCTCTCATGGGCGATAATTTACTGAGAATTGCTAGATTAAACAAAGGTTGCGCTTTCACCTATGAAGAACGAGAAACCTTTCAACTCACGGGCTTATTGCCTCATCAAATCGAAACCTTAGAACAGCAAGTCGCGCGCATGTATGAGCAATTTCAAGAACATCATACCAATCTGGGTAAAAACATTTATCTCAATGCTCTGCATGATTACAACGAAACCCTGTTTTATAAATTAATCAGCCAACACTTAGAAGAAATGCTGCCGATTATCTACACTCCCACGGTCGGTGAAGCGGTTGAACGCTTTAGTCTAGAACATCGCAAACCCCGGGGACTCTATCTCGCCTATCCTCAGCAAAATGAAATTGAGAAAATACTCGATAATCGTTTCCCGGCTGAGGTGGATTTAATCGTGGTCACTGATGGCGAAGCGGTGCTGGGTATCGGCGATCAAGGTATTGGCGGTATCAATATCGCCGTCGCTAAACTCATGGTCTATACCTTATGCGGCGGCATTAATCCCCATCGCACCTTACCCATTCAACTCGATGTGGGCACAGACAATGAAACTTTACTGAATGACCCCATGTATCTCGGCTGGCGACACGAACGCATTCGCGGGCAAGCCTATGATGACTTCATTGATGCCTTTGTTAACGCAGTCCACAAAAAATTTCCCCATGTGCTTTTGCATTGGGAAGATTTGGGGCGAGACAATGCACGGCGAATCTTAAATCATTATCGTGATAAAATTTGTACTTTCAATGGTGATATTCAAGGAACAGGAGTCGTCACTGTAGCCTGTATCCTAGCAGGTATTAAAGCTAGCAATACACCACTCACTGATCATCGTATTGTTATTTTTGGCGCTGGCACCGCCGGTGTCGGCATCGCCGATCAAATTCATCTGGCTATGCGACACAGTGGTCTTTCTGCAGAAGAGGCTTTTTCAAAATTTTGGCTCATTGATAAAACGGGATTACTTACCCAGGCTTCTCCCGGCTTATTAGATTTTCAAAAGCCCTATGCCCGCTCACCGGAAGAAATTGCTGCCTGGCCGGTTTCCAACCCTGACTACATCAATCTCTTAGATGTCGTGAATCAAGTGAAACCCACGATATTAATTGGCTGCTCCACGGTCAATGGTGCTTTTACTGAAGAAATTATCAAGGCCATGATCAAGCATAGCCCCAAACCCATCATCATGCCTTTATCCAATCCCTTATCGAAATCAGAGGCAACACCCCATGATTTAATTCAATGGACCGAAGGTAGGGCCATCATTGCTACCGGCAGCCCTTATCCTGATGTGGTCTATCAAGGACAGCAAATTCGCATTGCCCAATGTAATAATGCCTTTGCTTTTCCGGGCGTGGGCCTCGGCACCATTGCTGCCAAAGCCCAGCATATTTCCGATGGCATGTTGTGGGAAGCCGCCCAAGCACTGAGTATATTTTCACATGCCTATCATAATCCTGCTGAACCTATTCTGCCCAAACTCACAGAAGCTAAAAAAATTCGTCGTCAAATTGCCCTGGCCGTTGCCAAACGGGCGCAACAGGAAGGTATTGCCCAACTTGACCCTGCACTTGATCTTGAGCATATTATCGATAGTATGATCTGGGAGCCTCGTTATTATCCTTATAGGAAAAAGTAATTCATGATCAGCAAACAGCTGGCCTATCTCCAGGCCATGAATATTCCCCTGTGGCAGGCTAGAACATCTACCTGCGCCACTCAACCTGCGGACCAGCCCTTGGATTGGGAAGCCCTACAAGCCGCTGTCGCTCAGTGCACCGCCTGCGGCTTACAAGCTTCACGAACGCAGACTGTTTTTGGCGTCGGCAATCGACAAGCAGAATTAATGGTCATTGGCGAAGCACCTGGCTTTTATGAAGATCGGCAAGGCGAGCCCTTTGTGGGTCGGGCGGGACAACTCTTAAATGCCATGTTGAGCGCAATTCAACTTGATCGTACCCAAGTTTATATTGCCAATATCTTAAAGTGTCGCCCCCCCAATAACCGTGATCCTCAACCCGAAGAAGTCGCTCTCTGCACACCTTTTTTGGACCGTCAGATTGAACTGATTCAACCTAAATTGCTGGTCGCTGTCGGTCGCATCGCTGCGCATTATTTACTAAAAACCAAGCAAGCATTGAGCAGCCTACGGAAACAAACTTTTCAATATGGCCCTCATCAAACCCCTCTGATTATAACTTATCACCCTGCTTATTTACTCCGTAACCCCCGAGACAAAGCCCAAGCCTGGCAAGATTGGCAAAGGGTTAGAGAGACTCTTCGTTCGCCCTCGTAGGGTGGATTAGGGCCGTGAGGCCCGTAATCCACCAAATTTAAGGTGGATTACGGGCCTCACGGCCCTAATCCACCCTACAAGATTATGTTAATTGTTTAATATTCGATATACTATAATTTTAGATCTGTAGAAAGGAAGCCATGGACTCACACACTGATCCACTCATTTTGCAATCAAATACTGCACAAACAGAAAACCAGAAGCTTAAACGCCAACTTAAGTTATTAAAAATACAGTTACACACTGCTCAGAAAAAGCAGGAAATAGCAGAAAAAGCGGCACGCCATATGAATCATGAACTCCGTAATAGGCTCAGTACGGTAGAAAGCATCGTTTTGGTACTTGATGAACTCGCTGGACAAATAGATTCAGAAGAAAGGCAAAAATGTGTCAAAGATGCTTCTCGGGCTCTTAGTCTTTTTTCTGCAGAAATTAGAGAGACAACTACGCATTTCCTTGATTTAGATAAAATAAACCATGGTGAAATGACTTATTCCTATCACGCTCTTAATCTCACCCAATATCTTCTAGACCTGTGTCATGAATTTCATAAAACAGCCAATAAAAACCGAGACAAGGATAATGAATTGCAGGTTGAGCTGGAAATAAATGCTAAAAAAGTTGATCACGCTCGAAATCCCTCAGAGGATATCTGGGTCATCAGCAGTCGTTCTGCCTTAAACCGTATCTTTCCCAATTTTATCAGTAACGCGGTAAAATTTACTGAACAAGGCTCAATAAAAATCCTGGTCCATACGCTTGAAACTAATGATCAAGCTTATACCTTACGAATTACAGTTCAAGATACGGGACTAGGTATGAGCCCAGAAAAAGCTCAAACTCTCTTCCCTACCAATGACTCACCCCGAAAAAACATTTATTATCAACTGCATGATAGTAAAGATATTGATGTACAAGGCGCAGGTCTAGGCTTACAAATTGCCCATAGAACCATTACTGCTTATTTAAAAGGCCAGGTCACCGCCGAGTCTAAGCCAGGAGAAGGCACCGCGATAATCGTGAAATTAAGCTTTACTAAACCCACCATCGAACAAATTGAAAAAGCTCAGGAACAAACTAGTCCAACGATACTGTCAGCCAAATCTCCTTCTTTTCGAGCAATGACTCCGCAAATGAAGCTGAAGGTTCTAGTAGTTGATGATGATTCAATCAGTAGAAAATTTCTTGAAAACATAATTACCTCCTTGAGCTTAAGCTGTGATTCAGCCAGTAATGGCCAAGAAGCTATCGATAAATATCAGAAAAGCATGAATCAGTTTCCTTACCATTTAATCTTTATGGACATTCAAATGAACAATCGGAATGGCCTTGAAGTAACCCAATTTATCCGCAACCAAGAAGGAGAAAATAAAGTAGAAAAGAAATGTATCATTATTGGTTCATCAGGCAGTCCTGAAAAAAAAGAGAGCGCCCTCAAGGCAGGCATGACCGCATTTTTAGCCAAACCTTACAACAAATCTATAATAGAGCAAATACTCATTCAACACCTTCACCTAGCACCAGAAACTTCTCCGCTCAATCCAAAAACACCACTCTGCGCCGATAATACCAGCCCAACTGCACCCACCCAGCTCCTACCCATATTCAACCCGGTTCCGGTATCGATGCTCTTCCCTCCTCCTCACTCACCTGTCTCAGCAAAATCACCACCCTTAAATCCAGAAATTCAGGCCAAGCAAGAGGAAGATAAAAATAATAAATTCACGATGATCACTCTGTGAGAAATGCGTTATCCTGTGGCTAGGAAAGGTTAATTTTTGACTAGATATTAACTATTTGCTAAAATTATAGGAAATTTTATTTTGTCGAGCAGACTCATAAGTTTTTATAAATAGGTAATACTATAATGCACTCATCATCTACGCTAACAGCCCAATCATTCAAAACCTTTGCAGATTATACTGATATGAAGGATCTCCTCGGTAAAGTTCATTCATCGAAGAGTAGCCAGGCACTAAGACCCTATCTCGTAAAAGAAAAAGTCAAAAGCAGAGAAGACAACCCCATGTACACAGATCATTGGTATTTGTTGCTACGGCGAGGGTTATTCGGTGCACAAGTTGAAAAAGCGATGGCAGAAATTGATTTATACTTTCTGGGTTATTCTACTGACATTGAAATTATTAAAGAAGGTGAAAATTATTATGTCGCCAGTCGTGAAATTAAAGCTTTCACTGAATGGGCCTATTGTAGTAATAAAGTAACAACCTTAGCAGATGGTACCCTCGCCTTAGCCAATAAAAAAAGTCATACAATTATTAAAGGCATGGGCACCGTATTTACGCTTGCTGATTTCTTTGGTATTAGCGATCCACATGAACATAACTTTGGCATTCAAGAAAATGAAAAGGAATGCCTGATATTTCAGATAGACAAAGAACATTCGTTTGATTTTAAAGAGAAAGATGAGGAAGGCTATCACAATTTTGAAACTGAACTGAGTAATGGTATGTTCAGTGGTTTAAAAGCAAGTTTAGCTGAAACCGCTTGGTTTAAACAAGAAAAACAAGCCCTATTAAGAAAAATAGCAGAGACCGATTTTTCTATCATTGAGAATATCCTCAGAAAAAATATTACATCGAATCAACTAGAGTCATCAAGATGGCTCAGGAATTACATGCTAAAATTCGGCACCGATTATGAAAAAAAGACATTTTCAGATCCAAAGGTCTCAAGACAATTTGACGAGGCCGATGAAAGCCAACATGGCGTTGAGAGCATTATTCAAAAACTCCGAAAAAAGCATGAGAATTTACGTAAAGAGCTAAACATAACAGCAATAACAACGCAAACCAAGGTGAGCTATTTACCTTCAGCTGCTAATTTTTTTAAATCGACATCATCTATTAAAGATTTCAAGCATCAATCCGATGAACCAGAGGTTTTAGTTCGTATTGATGCCACTACGGAAGCCGATATAATAACCGTTAGTTTAAGCTTAACGTCTCGCTAGTGTCCATTGAGAGATAAACCTTTTCTAACAAGGCTCCATGTGTTCCACAATCAGCTGTACACTGCGGCGGTTACGAAACTCATTGATATCTAAGCGATAGGCGGCATAAATTTGTTGGCAGCGATGATTCGGCCACTGCGCTTGATCAATATTAAAAGCTACCGCATCGAGTTGACGATTGCCTTTGACCAAGACCATCTTCAAATGTTTACTGCCCACTATCCTTTGATCCAGTAGACGAAAAACATCATCAAAAACTGGGTTAGGAAAAGCCTGACCCCAGGGACCTGCTTCTTCTAACATTTCTGCGATGCTTAAAGTAAATTCTTCCTCTTTTAATTCACCGTCACTATGCACCCATTGTTGCAGATCTTCCTCATTCAATTTTTGTCTTAGCAAATCATCAAAGGCTTTGGAAAAAGATTCAAAAGCAGAGCGATCAATACTTAAGCCTGCAGCCATCGCCATGTCCGCCAAATTTTTTGATGAGCGTTGGATATTGTGCAGCAATATTAGCCAGCACATCACGAATATGCACATTAGGAACTGAACGCGCCGAACCTTTCAGCTCGGTATCACTGGCTGGGGCAAATACAATCACCGGCCGATGCAGGCGATCCTTAATGCGTGAAGCTAAAATCCCAATCACTCCCTGATGCCAACTGGGATCAAAAAGACAAACCCCTCTTGGTAATTGATCGATATTTTTTCCTTGAAATTTGGCCAAAATATCCAGGGCACTCTCTGTCATATCCTGTTCTACCACCCGTCTTTCTTCATTGAGACGGTTTAATTTGATAGCCATTTCTCGCGCCTCTCCCATATCATCAGAGAGTAGGCAATTAATGCCAAAGGACATATCATCCATACGACCCGCCGCATTCAAACGAGCAGCCACAGCAAAACCCAGGTCAGTGGTCGTCACCGATTGATAAAATTTTCCAGCAACTTCCAATAATGCCAAAATCCCTGGAATACAAAAACCGCGACGCATGCGACCCAAGCCCTGATGAACTAAAATTCGGTTGTTAGCATCCAGGGGAACTAAATCAGCTACTGTGCCCAGAGCAACCAAATCCAATAAATTAGACATTTTGGGTTCTGGGAGATTTTGTTCTGTGAACCAATTTTGCTGAAGCAATTGACGTCGCAACGCCAGCATCACATAAAAGATCACTCCCACGCCGGCCAGATTTTTACTGGGAAAAGGATCCTGGGCTTGATTAGGATTCACAATCGCATCAGCCTGAGGCAGGCTAGCACTGGGTAAATGATGATCGGTGATCAGCACAGAAATTCCTGCAGCTTTAGCAGCATCCACCCCAGCATGATTAGCAATGCCATTATCCACCGTCACAATTAAGGCAGGCTTTAAACCCTTAGCTACTTCAACCAATTCAGGTGTTAATCCATAGCCAAAAGCAAAACGATTGGGCACCAAAAAATCCACTTCCCGAGCGCCAAAACTTTTTAAAGCACGGACAGCCACTGCGGTGCTGGTTGCACCATCGGCATCAAAATCACCCACCACCAAGATTTTACCTTGGCGCATTAACACCTCAGTCAAGAGACTGACCGCTCGTTCAATGCCTAGCAAACTCTCAAAAGGCAGCAAACGCTCCAAGCCACGCTCCATTTCCTGGCTGGATAGAATGCCTCTGGCCGCATAAATACGTTGCAATAAGGGATGAGTACCTAGGCTCAAAGATCCTAGGTTATCGGGAACTGACCGCCGAACGATCTTTTTCTTCATTATTATTCCTAATTCGTGCTTCCAATAGTTTAGCATTGTAATGATTGATAGCTGTGACACTCCAAACACTACTAATGACCCACATCATCATAATAGGCACGGGATAGCGGAAGCTAAATACCACAAAAGCCATCAGGAGCATAACAATACCGCCCCTAACTGAGGCATACAGTAAACCCAAGGGTCCAAAAAATACAGAAAATAATAATCCTGTCGACAAATTTTTATATGGCGGCATTAAATAAGATAAATTTTGTTCTGTCATCACATACTCCTTTTTGATTTAATTCTACTGAACTGTCATTGCAAGGAGTGTTTTTTTCAACGAAGTAATCCACATCGATTGCTTCGTCGCAAAAAACACTCCTCGCAATGACAAGCTCTTCAAGGTGAACAGATTAAAAAAAAGGCGCCAACAAGGCGCCTTTCATCTATTTCAAGACTCTTTAGCCAGCAGTCAGCTGATCTTGAATTTCTTTCATTTGCTCATCATTCAGTTTCTTGAAGCCTTTAACATTTTTCAGTTCTTCAAGGTTTTTGAAATCGCCATTCTTTTTACGATAAGCAACGATAGCCTTAGCTTGAGCAGCATTAATGCCTTTAACCTTGACTAAGTCTTTCACTGTTGCTTTATTAATATCAAGTTTTTGCTGAATACTGTTAGCAGCGGCAGGAGCAGCAGCTTGTGTTTCACTGGTTTGAGCAGCTGGCTGATTGGTCTGCGTAGCGTCGTCAGCAAAAGCAGGCATCGTTAAAACTAAGGCGGTGAGAGCGATAAGCAAAGAACGATAAAGTGACATAATTGATCTCCGTGAAAGTTAATTAACCCTACCTCAGTAGCCAAGCTCTAGCAAAAGCCAAAGCACAAGCATCTTCAGTGGCATTTTTGAAAATTATAAGGAAAATAGCAGCGATTGCAATATTAAAAATCTCTAGGGAGATAAAAAAATTTTTATGATAAACTGCGCTACCGATTGATCTGTAAGTGAAAGGAAAAACTATGAACCGTACCAAATTAATGACTTTTCTATCCTCCTATTTTGCTCTATTTTTAGCCAATGGCATGTTATTGGCCAGTTTAGCCTCGGCTAACCCCGTCATCCCTGTAGCTGGCTCAAGCAGTCAACCCGCTTTTACACCTGCCGCCCCCAATATTAACGCAAAAAGCTATATTTTAATGGATGCTAACAGTGGTCAAGTCATTGTGGAAAAAGATGCAGATGTCCATCAGCCTCCCGCCAGCCTAACCAAACTCATGTCCCTGTATATTATTTCTAATGCCCTTAAAACCGGGACTATTCATTGGGACGATAAAGTCAGAATCAGCACCAAGGCCTGGAAAGCAGAAGGTTCCAGAATGTTTGTTAAAGTCAATGATGAAGTCTCCATTCGCAATTTAATGCAGGGAATCATAGTGGATTCCGGCAATGACGCTACCATCGCGCTGGCAGAACACATCGGCAGTGCGGAAGATGCTTTCGCTAGTATGATGAATACCCAAGCGAAACAATTGGGAATGAATAATTCCCACTTCACCGACAGCACTGGTTTACCAGATCCCGAGCATTATTCCACCGTTCGTGATTTCGCTATCCTCGCCCAGGCTTATATCAAGAATTTTCCAGAATATTATCCTTTATTTGCTGAAAAATGGTTTTCCTACAATGGCATTCGCCAACCCAATCGTAACCGTCTATTATGGCGTTATCCAGAAGCTGACGGGCTCAAAACGGGTCATACTAATGATGCGGGCTATTGCCTGATTGGCTCAGCCCAAAAAAATGGCATGCGCCTAATCAGTGTAGTCATGGGCTCTCCTAATGATCGCGTCCGCACCGAAGAATCCATTCGCTTGTTGAATTACGGCTTCCGTTTCTATCACACCCAAAAAGTATATAGCGCAAATCAAGCCATTACCCAAGCCCGCGTCTGGAAAGGTGAAAAGAAGGAAATCCCCCTTGGTTTAGCAGAAGATTTCTATCTCACTCTTTCAGTAAGCCAAGCGAAAAACTTACAGAACAATATCGTCATTGACGCTCCGCTCAAGGCGCCGATCAGCAAAGGTCAACGCTATGGAACCTTGAACCTAACCTTGAACAATCAAGTAATAGCTAGCAAGCCTATTATTGCTTTAGAAGACAATCCTAAAGGTCCTTTCCTCAGAAGCATTACAGACAGTCTGAGTTATACTTTCCACAAGATATTTTCTAAATCCAATGATGAACTCAATAATGGCTAAATACATTCAGCATGACAGCCCTTAAGCAAAAACTGCTTGTTCGGCATCTTGGCCAGCAGGACTACCTCTCCTGCTGGCAAACCATGCAAGCATTCACTAACCAAAGGACTGAAGAAACGATTGATGAATTATGGCTGCTTGAACATCCTCCTGTTTTTACTTTGGGACAAAGCGGTGACCAGCAGCATATTTTGCAACCTGGACAAATTCCTGTCATTCGAATTGATCGCGGTGGCCAAATTACCTATCATGGCCCAGGTCAATTAATAGCTTACACCCTGATCGACATTAAAAGAAAAACGCTGTCCATTCGACAGTTCGTCACTCAATTAGAACAATCCATTATTGATCTACTCGCCCAAGAGCAGATCCATGCTGAAACCAAGTACAAAGCCCCCGGTGTTTATGTGAAAGATAAAAAAATTTGTTCCATCGGCTTACGCGTCCGTCGAGGCTATGCCTTTCATGGCTTGGCCCTTAATGTAGCGATGGACTTGGAACCCTTTTCCCGCATTAATCCTTGCGGCTATCCAGGCTTGCAAATGACACAACTTTCAGCCTTAATAGGAACTCAAGATCTGAAGCAAACCAGCGATAAATTAATTGCTTGCCTAGCCAAAACCCTAGAATACTCGGAGATTCTATGAAAAATGATGCCACACCAAGCTCTCAAAACAAACAAAGAGGCGCTGAAAAGCTTGCTCGGATTCCTATCAAGATTGAACCCACTACTAATCCTCCCCGTAAGCCCGATTGGATCCGTATCAAGGTCAGCAATACACCGGCTGTCGCCAAACTCAAGCAATTATTACGAGAAAATAATTTGGTCACCGTTTGTGAGGAAGCTGCTTGTCCCAATTTGTCTGAGTGTTTTTCACATGGCACTGCCACTTTTATGATTATGGGTGATAAGTGCACTCGACGCTGCAGTTTTTGCGATGTAGCCCATGGCCGCCCTGACCCGCTCGATCCTCATGAACCCGCGAACTTGGCTAAAACCATAGCCGCTATGCAACTGCGTTATGTAGTCATTACCTCCGTTGATCGAGATGATCTCAAAGATGGTGGTGCAGGGCACTTTGTTGCCTGTATTCAAGCTGTCCGTGAACAATGTCCTCAGATTAAAATTGAGATCCTGGTACCCGATTATCGCGGCCGCATGGAACTTGCCCTAGAAGTGAGTAGCCAAGCCCTACCTGATGTCTTTAATCACAATATTGAAACCGTGCCCCGCTTATATAAGCAGGCACGGCCCGGCTCTGACTATCTGCACTCCTTGCGCTTGCTGCAGGAATTTAAAAAGCGCTTTCCCCATATCCCGACTAAATCAGGTATAATGTTAGGTTTGGGTGAAGAAGATGAAGAAGTAATCCAGACGTTAAAGGATTTGCGCGCTCACGATGTTGATATGGTGACCTTAGGTCAATATTTACAACCCAGCCGCCATCATCTGCCCGTGGCTCGATTTGTGACCCCAGAGCAATTCAAGATTTTTGGGGATACCGCCAAAACACTGGGCTTCATCAACGTTGCTAGCGGGCCCCTGGTCCGATCTTCTTATCATGCCGATAGACAAGCAGCTGGAGAGAATATAAGTTAAACGGTATACTGGTAATAAATTAGGCAGAAAGGAAGGAAAGTAATAAATGACTGAGATAGTCAGTTCAGTTCTTCAATGGTTAAATGCGCATCCTGAATATTCCTGGTTTATCACCTTCATCGTTTCTGCCAGTGAATCCATCGCCATTATTGGCACTATTGTCCCTGGTAGCATTACCATGACTGCTCTCGGTGCCCTGGCCGGCGCCGGCATTATCCCGCTATGGACCACGATATTCTGGGCATTTTTAGGAGCTGTCATTGGTGACGGCGTCAGTTATGGGATGGGGTATTATTTTAAAGATAGAATTTGTCTAATCTGGCCATTCAAACAAAATATTAATCTTCTAGCCCAAGGGGAAAAATTCTTTAACAAATATGGCGGTATGGGTGTATTCATCGGCCGTTTTATTGGACCCATACGCGCTTTAATCCCAGTAGTTGCGGGTATGATGGGCATGCGCCCTCTGAATTTTTTATTTGCCAATGTGGCTTCAGCAGCAGGTTGGGCCCCTGCCTATATGCTCCCGGGTATCCTATTAGGTGCCGCCTCCATGGAATTACCACCAGATATTGCCACCCGCGTCATCTTGATTCTCTTTTTTTGGACCCTGTTTCTGCTACTCTGCTTGTGGCTTATCCGTAAAATCCCCCTATTCACTCATCATCAAATGATTCGTTTGTTTAAACGCGTTTGGCACAAACTACAAGCACCGCGCTCCCGCAGTTTAAGTGTTATCCGCAAAACCCTGCGTCACCATGAGGCAGAAAAAACACCTTTTCAACTCACACTCACTTTTTATTTTTTCCTGATGTGTGGCATTTTTGTCTATTTAGCCAGTTATATTATGACGCATCCTGCTGCCGATATTTTTATTAATCAATGCATTTATCACTTGTTCCGCTCCATTTATTCTACCGATGGTAGAAATATGATGATTTACATCACCCTCTTAGGGCAAAAACATGTGGTACTACCCGTTGTTTTCATTATCATTGCCTGGTTCATGTTCACCCGACAATGGCACGTGGCCCTACATGCCTTAACTCTGTTTGTGTTTACAGTCGCAGCAGTGGTTACTATTAAACATGGCGTGCATAGTGAAAGACCTTGGGGCATTGTACATTCACCTGAAACTTATTCCTTCCCGAGTGGCCATACCACCCTAACCACCACATTTTATATTGGCCTCGCTCTCTTACTCAGTCATGCCTATACGGGCAAAGCGCGTAAATTTTTCTTCGCGCTCATTACGCTAATCATTTTAGCTGTTAGCGTTTCCCGGCTTTATCTGGGCGCACATTGGTTCACCGATGTACTAGGGGGCTGGATTCTCAGTGCCGCCTTGCTTATTCCGATTGTTATTTCCTACAATCGAAAAGCCGTTCAGCTTGATCCTCGCCGTCTCTTGGGCAGCATCGTTATCGTTTTTGCCATTATATATGCTGGGGCTGCTTATTATTATGTACCGCAACTCGAAATTAATTTTACTCAGCTTGACAGCCCTGTTCAAGAAATGGCCTTATCTGATTGGGATAAGCAAGATGCCAATTTTCTTCCCGAACAACGGGTAAGCTTGTTTGGTTTCCCCTCCCAAGCCGTCAATATTGAATGGATCGGAAAACTGCCCGATATTGAACAAATGCTATTACGCCATAATTGGCAAAAACCACCCAGCCGTGATTGGCTAGATGTTCTATTCCGCATTTCCGGCATTCAAAGCGCGGAACATTTACCCCTCATCTCGCCTTTTTATCTTGATAAAAAGCCCGCCCTAGTATTGGTCAGAAATATGACATCTGAGAAAAAAATGTTAATTTTAAGACTATGGCAATCCAATATTATCTTGAAAGGGAGTAAGGAGCCCCTATGGGTAGGAGTAGTCGGCCAAGTCCCTAAAACCTATGGCTGGATGTCTAGGCGATATAAACTCGATATTAATATCACACCTAAGTTAGTGTTTAATAACAATATTCCAAAAAATCTAAAGATTCAGCCCATTTCCGTGAACATCCTCAGTAAGAAGAAAAAGCCGCTGCAAACCATTTTACTGGTGAAATGAAATAGCATATTTTTTGATCTATTCTGCTTGATTTTTCTACTTGGCCATGCTAGCGTGTAGTTCAATTTAAAGTCTGAGAGAGCTTAACCATGGCGAGGAATGGTCTTAAACGGTTTAAATGGCAACAAAATGCGCTTCCCTCTAAGCTTTGCATAGGGTTCATGTTAGCTGTCTGTGCTATTAACCCAGGTGTCGTAGAAGCTGCTTGTGGTGAACCACCACCAGCGCCGTCGCCCTGTCAGGTAGTCACTCCACCACCGTGTCAGCCTTGTAAGCAGATGCATGCTGCCCATAAACATCCTCATAAGCATTTAGCTTCGATATCTCCACACAAGCATGTACATGCTAAAGGTCCACATAAACATATAAGCTCTATACCACCGCGCAAACGCTCACACGCTAAGACTACATCGCCCTGCAAACAAGCAGCCTCTGTATCTCCATGCAAGCGCTTACACGCCAAAGCTACGCCGCCCTGTAAACGTGTAGCCTCTGTATCTCCATGCAAACGCTTACACGCTAATGCCACACCACCGCGCAAACGCATATCTGCTACACCGCCCTGTGCACAGTTAGCCTCTGCACCGCTATATCAATATAAACAACCCGTTTCATTGATAACAAAACCAGCTTCTCGCTATAAAATTATTCTCCAGGCGGGTGCTTTTAGTAGTTATCAAGGCCGTATCCAAGATGTCTACGTAGATGATATTTATGATATTTACAATGTCAACAACCACGAAGATCAAAATATCCTCTTGGGCGTGGGTTATTATATTACTGGTCTTGATAAGCCACGTTATAGCCTCTGGTATGGACTCAACGCCTTTTATTTAGCACCTAGCATGGTCAAAGGCACAGTTGTTCAAGAAGGCTTATTCCCGAATCTGTCGTATCGATATACAGTCACTCAAGTCCCAGTCTATCTGTCTGTTAAGGGTCTTATTAAAACACCAAGCCCGAAATATGATATCACCCTTGATGCTGGTGTAGGTCCCAGTATTGTTCGCACCAGTGATATCCAAGAATATGCTCGCAACCCCAGCAGTATCCCCGAAAAGATCTTTACGGGAACAACCAGAGTTTTACCCAGCGTTAATGCCGGGGTGGGTTTGAAAATGAACAATTTGTTCTCTAAAGTTCCTGTTGAATGTGGTTATCGTTTCTTTTATACCGCTCAAACTAAATTTAATAATGGCTCGATACCCGTTAGCGGCTCGGTCTATACCGGCAAGAACTTTGTGAATGCATTAATGTGTTCTATCATTTTATAAGACGAGGAATATCATGATAAAAAAGATCCTGCTCATCACGAATATCTTATTGTTACTTATCTCTTGCCAGATAGGCCATGCTTATCCCTATCACGATGATGGAGATGGTATTTTCACAATTGCTCCCGGCAAGAAAAAAACCCGGGGCCCTGTTGCTGTCACGCTATGTTTACAGGGCATACATAAGATCAGTTGCCACAGAAGACATATCCATACGACAATTTCGTGGCTAAACACCACTATTCCAGGTAGTACTTATGCCTCCGCTGGTATTAAGCTAGATACACCAGGATACACTTTCGCTTATCCTGGCATTGATTGCACGCCTAATGCCAATGGTTACTGTATATTTCCAGTAAATGACACTCAGCCCCATCGTATAGCCCTGGCGCCTGATGATAGTTTCTATAAGCAATCTCTTTACGTTGTCAATTCCAACAATACCGTTGCTCGCTGCCAGCATGATAGTACCGCAGGTGCTGACGCAGGTGCCTTGTCCTGCTCGCCAACCTCAGTCTCTGGACTCAACAGTCCTTATGGCATCACTGTCAATCATGCCAGCAAATATGCGTACATCACCAATGATGGCAATAATACTGTTTCACTGTGTGCCATTGACTTTAACACCGGTGACCTTAACTGCTCGCAGACAACTGGCGGTGGATTTAATTCACCTCAAGATGTGGTTATTAATCCAGCAGGAAATGTTGCCTATGTTAGCAGCCACAAAAGTCATTCTCTTTCAATTTGCAAGATCAATGCCAAGTCTGGCGCATTCAATTGTTCCGATTCTTTAAATAACTTTATTGTACCCGCTGGAATAGCTATCGATCCATCGGGCACTCATCTCTATGCTGTTAATAATGCTACGAATGCCATTTCTCTCTGTAATATTAATTCCGATGGCTCTTTAAGCTGCTCAGACATGACGGGTAATGGGCTTTCTATTCCGGTTGCCATTGCGATTAATCCTGCTGGCACAATTGCTTATGTCACCAATTCGGGTAATGATACTGTTTCACTTTGCCCTATTGATGCCAAAACCGGTCAACTGAATTGCACGAAAACTACAGGGAGCGGGTTTAATGAAATCCGAAGAATAACCATCGATCCTAGTGGTAGCTATGCTTATATTACCAATCTGGGTAACAATACCATTTCTATCTGCAACATTGATGCCAACTCTGGAGATTTAAACTGCAACGCCGTTGCTTCTGATCAACTTGGTAATCCACAAGGAATTGCTTTATCTAATCCATGACCAGTATATAAATGCTTAAACCAGTTTAATGAATGCTATAAAATACGAGGTGATATATGATAGCAAGACAAAGCAACACCTATGAAAGAGATACCAGCAAATTTGCAATAGCTTTTGAATTAGCTTACCACCGCGCTATTGTCAAAGGGCATTTCTGGTCTTCTCTTATCTCTGGCTTGACTGGTTGGCAAGGCAAGTATAAAACTAAGCAAGATATCACTACGCAAAATATCACTGAAATTTTAAATAATTCTGGCACCCAGGACAACACTGTCGAGTATCGTCTCGACGCAAATGCTTACAATTGGCTCGAACAATTAGCTGTTATTCCAAGAACTATCAAAAACCTGATCAAATCTGTCACTGAATTGGCTTGGTATCGGTTGTATGTCGAACTGCATCCTAGTTCTTCTAGCCGCATTCCCTGGGTTATTGCCAAAATCGGCCAGACTTTTACCTCACCGCTCACCGCGATATATCAAACTGCGAGCTATGTTTTCCAGCCAATCTACGCTAAAACTAAAGATTATTTGGATCGTAAATTTGACAATTCCTATCCTTTAACCTCCAAAATAATCGCCGCCATAGCAGGCAGCATACCTGCCACCCTAGCTGCCCTACCTCAAACTTTTGCAGCCTTGGTCGCAATAACAGCTTTTTTCATGTTAACCACTCCTCTCCTTTTTGCTGGCTTACACGCCGCCGGCTTAGGCAGCGTTGTGGTAGCGGGCATCAATTTCGCCCACTCCTTAGGCAGCCTTCCTTTCTTCGCCCCCTTAGGTAGCGCCTTAGTTGCTGCTATAACGAAAATCGGTACCATACTCGGATTAAAATTAACTGGCCTCCTTCCCGCAGCCGCTCTGTCTTTCACGGTGTTCGCTATTACACCACCCGTGATTCTAATCAGGGCTCTGTTGAGAAATCTATCTTTTTCCAGAAAATCTGATAAGCGCGATAATCTAGAGGTTACTCAAAAAAATGCTTCCGCTATTCCTGTTTCACCTTCACAACGTCTTATGGCTAAACCTGGCCAAGGTTATGATGCTTCTTTGCATAATGCCAATCTCAAGAATACCCAAGACGGCGTAGAAGCAGGCATAGCCCCCATAAATGCATCAGTTTCTCCTGGTACAGCAGCTGCTTTAGCTCGAAGCAGGGGCCCAAGCGCTGATCAATCGTCTCGAGATGCAACTTCTTCAGCAGCTACTGCAACTACTAACGCGCCTGCTCTTTCTGCCTCAACCGAGCCTGGTAAATCAGCTGGTCAAAGCGCAGGGCAGATAAATGCAACTCAAGGCAGCACAGGCAGTATCATGTCTTTCATCAAAAGTGGCTTCGGTTTAGCTCCTCTATTCTTTAACACGGACCAATCGGGTAAGTTAGCGAATCCCAGCACAGGCCAGATAAGCCATCCAGTAGCTCCACCACTGGCAGCGGCAACAGCAACAGCAGCCGATGTAAGCGCAGGCCATGTCCAGCAAACTCAAAATCCAGCGCAAGGCGGCTTAAATACCATTCCGCCTCTAGCTTCTGCAGCCAATACTGGAGATGCTTCACTTCCTATCACACATGAACCTGGTAAGTCAGCTAGTTCAAGCAATTCAGGCCAGACAAGCCATCCAGCCGCACCTGACTTAGAGGTCACAACAGGAACAGCAGCCTCAAGTGCAGCAGCTCATGGTGCTACTCAACCGAGCTCAAGCGCTAAGCAAGCTTCCTCAGAGGATGATGAAGAAATTCCTTTCCTCTCCTGTGAAGTAGCATTATCTGATGTAGATAAAAGCTTACTCGAAAACTCCTCTATAGGTAAGAGTATCTTCCCCCTTACTCAAGGTGACATCAAATTTGTATTAAAAAAACGTAGTATCACTGCTAGAATCGTCCAATCTGATCGGGGTAACTTCGATCCTGATATTATTCTCAACAAAGATGGAAGAACCTTTGGCCTTCGTTTTAAGCTCAAGTCAATAGGTAAAGGTGAAGCAGCTAATCCAGCTCTATTCGTAGGTACAGGCACAATGATGCCAATCCCCAATACCACTGGTGAACCAGGCATAAAATTTAAACTACAGAAATCACCACCTAATCTCATTTTATCTCTCAATGACGGGCAGCAAGAGATTCCACTTAAAGTAAATCAGATCATGGATAAAGCTAAAATAGAAAAATTATTAAGTAAAAATAACATTGAAGAACCTCAACTCTCTCTCTTAAACCTTGCCAAGGAGCTACATGAAGATCCAAGATATACAGCTCATCTCGGTTCCGCTTCTTCTAGTAGTAGTACAGTTGATAGTGCTGATGCTGGTAAAAAAGAAAAATATGAAAGAGCGCATGAAGTAAAAGACAACAGTATTGGTAGCGCTCCTAAAGATGATAAAATAACTATTGTCAATCCATCTCCTTCTGGACAAAATCCTGGACAAAAATTTACGCATCCGATGTTATTCCAAAAAGCTCCAGATTCGGCCGATCCAAAAGCACAACAGCCGACGCCACCAGCAGCACCTTCTTCCTTCCAACCTTAATAACCTAAGCAACTCCTCGTAATGACTGCAGTTGTCATTGCGAGGAGTGTTTTTTACGACGCGGCAATCCAGCTTTTAATACTGCAGCTTAAATATTCCAGCCTGTCATCGTGAGGCTGCGAAGCCGAAGCCGCGAGGAGTGCTCTGTGCGACGTGGCGGGTTTGGAGATAGCGATCTAAGCGTTTATTTCTGGATTGCTTCACCCTCGCTACGCTCGGGTTCGCAATGACATGTGAATAATTACAATATCCGTAATTCCCTAACCAACTCATCAATTTTTAATTTTAAGAAGGCTCATTATGAAAAAATGTCCTGCTATTTATATTATGGCTAGCAAACCCAAAGGCACGCTTTATACAGGAGTCACTAGCGATCTAATTAAGCACATTTATCAACATAAAAACTCCGTGACTCTTGGCTTCACTGAACACTATGATTGTAAGCTGCTCGTGTATTACGAGCTATATGAAGACATGATAAATGCTATTTCACGAGAAAAGCAGATAAAAGCTGGTTCTAGAAAAAAGAAAATTGAGCTTATCGAGAAAATGAACCCTAAATGGGAGGATCTTTATAAAACGCTGCTGTAAAGCAAAAGCTGGATTGCCGCGTCGCAAAAAGCGCTCCTCGCAATGACAGCTATAGTCATCGCGAGGCCGCGAAGCGTTTGGCCGTGGCGATCCAGCCTTTAGCACTTTAGCTCGAATATCCATAATTCCTTAAGTTATTCCTTTACCTACCCCACCGGTGAAGGCACTTCAAACAACTGCTGGGTTGCAAAATGAGCTACTGCATTGCCAGACCTTGACCAGACAGCTACAGTAATCATAATTAAACTAAAAATGCCGATGACTAGAAAATCCCAACCAAAGGGAATCACACCCTTGCCGCCAAAGGCGCCTAAATAGGAAATTAAACTTAGCCCAATTAAATAAGGCAGCAGCCACAGTATTGATTTAAAACCGAGAGGAATATTTTTAAGTTTTCCTCTAACATAGGCCACAAAAAAGAAGGCAAAACCAATCAGCATAGCTACCGATAATTTTCGCATTGTGTCCCAGCCTGTCCAATAGCTAAGTAAATTACAAAAATAAAAAGCAAGGGGACAAATTATTTTAGCACAGGGCAAACGGAATTTTCTTTCTTGCTGAGGTAATTCCAAACGCAGGCACAGTAAAGCCACTGGCCCAATAGCATAGGAAATCACCATGGCCGAGACTAAAAAACTCACCATAGCCTGCCAACCAGGTAGCGGTAAAAATAAAAACATGCCCACAGCAAAATTGGCAAAAATCGCCCATACAGGAAAATTATTTTGACTAAGCCGAGATAAAAGTGCAGGCACATAGCCAATCTTACTCATGGCATAGAGAATACGGGCAGTTGAAGTCACATAAATCAAGCCTGCGCCCAAGGGTGAAACCGTGGCATCAATATATAAAAGCTTTAACAACCAAATAATACCTAAACCCGCTGCCAAGCCAGCAAAAGGCCCAAAATCACCCGTAAAACTTAAATGCTGCCATCCTTGCTGCAAGGATTGTGGATGGAGGGCACCAATAAAGGCAAATTGCAAACCCCAATATAATATGAGACAGCAAACCACTGAACCCACCACCGCCAAGGGAATGCCAAAAGCAGATTTGGTGGCTTCTCCAGCCAATTCAACCCCATGTTTAAAGCCGGTAAAAGCAAAAGCTACGCCACCAGAAGCTACCGCAGCCAGAATATTGTGCCATCCGCCAAGGGAGAGGCCACTGCCAACAATATCTGCGAAATTACCGGGATTGAAACTCACTTTGAGTAACATGCCGATGGTCAGTAAAATGACACAAACCTTGAAAAAAAAGAGAATAAAATTAAAGCGCACCAGGCCCTTAAAACTGGCGATATTCACTACACATAAACCCAGCATGATGACCAGAGCCCAACACATACCCAGACCGGTTAAAACGGGCACCCCATTCACGGCATGTGTTAAAAAAGTAAAATAATTAGAGGCATATTGCAAAACAGCCTGTACTTCTATCGGGGCCATGGTTAAGGCTGAAAGCCAAGCCACCCAGGCAATAGTAAAGCTAGCAAAAGCCCCATGACTGAGTTGGGGAATCTGGGCTGTACCCCCTGCGACGGGCATCAATACCGACAATTCTGCAAAGGTTAGTGCAATAAGGGCTGTAGCACCACCGGCAATGAGCCAGGAAATCAAAGCCGCAGGACCGGCAATCTTGGCAGCATATAGGGGGGCAAATAACCAAGCTGAACCAATCATGCCATTGATGCTAATCATCAACAAACTGAGCGGTGAAAAGCGACGATTGAATTCCATAGCGCCGACCTTAGCAATTATTATTCATGGGGCCTCATGTGGGGGAATAAAATAACATCCCGGATTGAGGGTGAATTAGTAAAGAGCATAACTAGACGATCAATACCAATACCTTCTCCCGCCGTCGGTGGCAAACCTTGTTCAAGAGCAACAATATAGTCTTCATCATAGGGCATCGCTTCTTCATCACCAGCAGCTTTTTCTTCCATTTGTTTGCGGAAGCGTTCTGCCTGATCTTCGGGATCATTCAACTCGGAGAAACCATTGGCCATCTCCATGCCACAAATGAATAACTCAAAGCGATCAGTGACTTCTGGATTTTCATCATTGGCCCGCGCCAAGGGCGACACTTCAGTGGGAAACTCAGTAATAAAGGTGGGCTGAACCAGCAAATGTTCAACGCGTTTTTCAAAAATACTGTAGGTAATCTTGCCCAAACCTTCATCTTCTCGGAAGGGAATTTCAAAACGCTTGGCCAATTGTCTCACCGATGCTAGGGAGGCTAAATCTGCTTGATCAATATCTTCGCAATAATGCAGGATAGCTTCTTTGATAGTATAGCGTTCAAAGGGTAAACCCACTTCTATTGCACGATCCTGGTAAAGAATGATGGTGGATCCAAAAATGGCCTGCGTCAATTGGCGGATCAAGGTTTCCGTCAGAGTCATGAGGTCGCGGTAATCCGCATAAGCCTGATAAAATTCCAGCATAGTGAATTCTGGATTATGCCGCGTCGATAAACCTTCGTTACGGAAATTACGGTTAATCTCAAAAACGCGCTCAAAACCGCCCACCACCAAGCGTTTGAGATAAAGCTCTGGAGCAATACGCAAATAAAGAGGCATATCCAAGGCATGATGATGGGTTACAAAAGGACGCGCAGCAGCACCACCCGGCAAGACTTGCATCATCGGTGTTTCCACTTCGATGAAATCGTTCTGCTTGAGGAAGGAACGAATGTTGTCCACCATTTGGGAACGGATCAAAAAGGTTTGACGCGTTGATTCATTGGCAATCAAGTC
>Ga0207695_10000624_pt1 | contig 71152 bp, 62 predicted proteins | sample KBSC54metaG_FD_184354 | JGI IMG/M metagenome (GOLD analysis project Ga0207695, IMG submission 184354) | Corn rhizosphere microbial communities from Kellogg Biological Station, Michigan, USA - KBS C5-4 metaG (SPAdes) (version 2) | ecosystem: Host-associated > Plants > Roots > Rhizosphere > Soil...
TACTTTGTCGACTGAATCGCCCGCTGGAGGAGCGCAGTGAAAATCGAACGCTTGCAGACCATCGTCACGTGTCCGGGCCGGAACTTCGTGACGGTGAAGATCGTGACCGACGAAGGCGTCTACGGTCTCGGCGACGCGACGCTCAACGGGCGCGAGCTCGCCGTGCGCGCGTACCTGGAAGACCATGTATTTCCCTGCCTCGTCGGCCGCGACCCGCGCAACATCGAGGACATCTGGCAATACCTGTATCGCGGCGCGTACTGGCGGCGCGGGCCCGTGACGATGACGGCGATTGCCGCGATCGACATGGCGTTGTGGGACATCTTGGGCAAGCTCGCGGGCATGCCGGTTTACCAGCTGCTCGGCGGCAAGAGCCGCGACGGCCTGATGGTGTACGGCCACGCGAATGGGCGCGACCACGAGGAAGCGGTCGACGCGGTGCGCGCGCATATCGAGGCAGGCTTCCGTGCGATCCGCGTGCAGTCGGGCGTGCCGGGGCTCGACAAGGTGTACGGCGTCGGCAAGACCGCGGGCGCGTACGAACCCGCCGAAAAGGGCCTGCCGCCTGAAGAGCCGTGGGATACCGCGCTTTATCTGCGCCATACGCCGGACCTGTTTCGCAAGGTGCGCGACGCGGTCGGCGATGCGCCGCACCTGCTGCACGACGCGCATCACCGGCTCACGCCGATCGAGGCCGCGCGGCTCGGCCGCGATCTCGAGCCGCATCGCCTCTTCTGGCTGGAAGACGCGACGCCCGCCGAGAACCAGGACGCATTCCGCCTGATCCGCCAGCACACGACGACGCCGCTCGCGGTCGGCGAAGTGTTCAACTCGATCTGGGATTGCAAGGACCTGATTCGCGATCAGCTGATCGACTACATCCGCGCGACGATCGTGCACGCGGGCGGGATCACGCACGTGCGCCGGATCGCCGACTACGCGGCGATGTACCAGGTGCGCACGGGCTTTCATGGTGCGACCGACCTGTCGCCGGTCTGCATGGCGGCGGCCGTGAACTTCGGGCTGTGGGCGCCGAACTTCGGCATCCAGGAACTGATGCCGCACAGCCCGCTGACCGATGAAGTGTTTCCGCACAGCTACCGTTTCGAGGACGGTTATCTCGTGATGGACGACGTGCCGGGCCTCGGCGTCGACATCGACGAGACGCTGGCCGCGAAGTACCCGTACGAGCGCGCGTACCTGCCGGTCGCGCGGCTGCGCGATGGGTCGATGTGGAACTGGTGAGCGGCGAAGAACCGAAGGAGAGAACCGAAATGTTGAGCGTCGTTGTCGATCGTCCGAACAGCATGGGTGTGCGCGAGGTGCCGCTGCCCGTGCCCGCCGCCGGCGAAGTGCGCGTGAAGGTCCGCTATGCGGGCATCTGCGGGTCTGACCTGCACATCTTTCACGGCAAGAATCCGTTCGTGTCGTATCCGCGCATCATCGGCCACGAATTCGTCGGGACGATCGAGTCGGTCGGCGAGGGCGTCGACGCAGCGCGGCTCGGCGAGACCGTCGCGGTCGATCCCGTGATCAGTTGCGGGCATTGCCATGCGTGCACGATCGGCCGGCGCAATGTCTGCCGGCACCTGACCGTGCTCGGCGTGCATCGCGACGGCGGCTTCAGCCAGTACACCTGCGTGCCGGCCGGCAACGCATACCGGATTCCGGCGGAGATCGCCGACACCTGCGCGGCGATCGTCGAGCCGTTCGCGGTGGCCGCGAACGCGACGTCGCGCACCGGGGTGCTGCCGGGCGATGTCGCGCTGATCTACGGCGCCGGCACCGTCGGGCTGACGATCCTGCAGGTGCTCAAGCGCGTGTACGGCATCCGCGCGTTCATCACCGACCGGCTCGACGCGCGCCTGCAGCTCGCGCGAAAGTGCGGCGCGGCGGAGGACGAGATCATCAACACGAGCGTCGAGTCGTTACCGGACGCGCTGGCGCAGCGCGGCGTCGACGGTGGCCCGACGCTGATCTTCGACGCGGTCTGCCATCCGTCGATTCTCGAGGAGGCGGTGCGGATCGCCGCGCCGGCGGGCCGGATCGGCGTGCTCGGCTTCTCGTCGGAACCGTCGGCGATCGTGCAGGCGGAACTGACGAAGAAGGAACTCACGCTCGCCGCGTCGCGGCTGAATTGCGCAATGTTCCCGCAGGTGATCGACTGGATCGGCCGCGGGCTGATCCAGCCGGAGCATATCGTCACCCACAAGGTGGGTTTCCGCGACGTTGCGCAGGCGTTCGAGATGGCCGAGCAGCGGCCTGCCGAGAGCTGCAAGATCCTGCTCGATTTCGCGGGCGGCTGATACCGGTTCGCGCCGCCGGGCGGCCGGTGCCCGGCGTGCGTGTCGCGCGCGTCGTGTCGTGCGTCAGAACGACACCGTCGTCGTCAGCGTGACGAGCCGCGGCTCGCCGACCGCAACGATCAGGTTGTTGTTGCTCGACGGGTAGTAGGTCTTGTCGAGCAGGTTCTTCACGTTGAGCTGGAAGCGCGTCGGGAACTTGCCGATCGTCGTTTCGTAGGCCGCGAACGCGTCGACGGTCACGTAGCCGGGCAGCGTGAAACTGTTCGCGGTGTCGCCGGAGCGTGCGCCGACAAGGCGCGCGCCGCCGCCGAAGCGCCAGCGGCCGGGCAGGTTCGCGATCGCCGTGTCGTACACCGCGAACAGGCTGCCCGTGTGGCGCGCGACGTTGACGAGCGGCGTATTGCTGTCGCGATCGGTCGCGTTCGTATACGCATAGCTGCCGATCACGCTCAGGTGGCGCGTGATCTGCCCCGCGACGTCGAGTTCGATCCCGCGCGAGCGCGCGGTGCCGATCGTCGACGTGATGTCGCCGTTCGTGACCGCGACGTTGCGCTTGTCGATCTGGTAGACCGCGAGCGTGCCCGTGATCGCGGGCTTCACGCTGAACTTCAGCCCGGCCTCGAGCACGCGGCCGTATTCAGGCGCGAGCGGCGCGGCGACGTTCGTTGCGACGTTCGGCTTGAACGAACGGCTCACGTTCGCATACGCGGTCAGCGCAGGCGTGAGCGCATACGCGAGCCCGAACTGCGGCAGCCAGACATTGCCGCGCGAGCGGTCGGCGAACACGAACGGCCGCCCCATCCCCGATTCCTGCTGCCAGTTTTCCCAGCGCAGCCCGCCGACCGCGGTGAGACGCTCGGTGAGCTTCACCGAGTCCTGCACGACCATCGAATACGCATGCACCACCGAGCGCGAATCGCTTTGCTTCGGGTTGGGCATGCCGCCCGGTGCGAGCAGGCCGTACACGGGATCGTAGAGATTGAAGCCCGTCGTTGCCTTGCCGCGGATCGTGTCGCCGCGGAAGCTGCGCTGCCGCTCGTATTCGCCGCCGATGTAGATCGCGTGGTTCATCCCGGCAAGCGTCACGTTGCCGAGCAGGCCGAGCGTCGCGATCTGGTCGGAATCGTTGCGCCCGAGGTTTGCATCGGACGAGCGCGTCATTGCGCCCGTCGTGCTGTTGAACGAGTTGCCGCGGGTAATGTACTGGTCGTAGCGGTCGCGGCCCCAGCCGTAGGTCGCGCGCACGCGCCACGCGTCGGAGAAGCGGTGCTCGATGCGCGCACGCAGCGTTTCCTGGATGCCGCTGCTCTGCGACCACGCTTCCTCGTAGCGGCGATAGCGCAGCGCATCGTCGAGCTGGCCGTTCACGAGCACGGTGCCGCGATCGAACGGCGTCGTGTAGTCGACGTACTGGTAGCTGACGTCGACCGACGTGTTCGCGTCGTGCCACGACAGCGCGGGCGCGATCAGCGCGTCGCGCTGGCGGCCGAAGCTGCGCCAGTAGCGGCTCGTGTCGTATTCGCCGGTCAGCCGGAACGCGAGCGTGCCGCCGGCGACCTGGCCGGGCTTGCCGAGCGGGCCCGTGAGATCGAACAGCGCGCTGCTGCCGCCGTGGCTCGTGCGCGACGCGGAGATCGAGCCGCCGAACGTGTCTTCCGGCTTGCGCGTGACGAGGTTGATCACGCCGCCCGGATCCTGCATCCCGTAGAGCAGCGAAGCGGGGCCCTTCAGCACTTCGACGCGGTCGATCGTCGCGAGATAGCTGTGCAGCACCGGCGTGCGCACGCCGTCGACGAGCACGGAGCCGTCGTTGTTCGATCCGAAGCCGCGCTTGGTGAACGCGTCGCGCGTGCCGCCGAGCGTGTTCGTCTGCGTGACGCCGCTGATGTTGCCGAGCACGTCGTCGAGCGAGCGCGCCTGCTGGTCCTGCATCACGCTGCTGCTGACCACCGCGACCGATTGCGGAATCTCCTTGAGCGGGCGGTCGCTGCCGCCCGCGATGCTGCTGGTGCGCGGCTGATAGCCGATCGTCGGATCGACGGCCGCCGATGCGTTGACGCGGATGGGCGGCAGTTCGTGTTCGGCGGGCGTCGAGGGCGTCGATGCGGGCGTGGAGGCGGATGTTGACGCAACGGATTCGGCGTCGGTGCGTTCGGCGGCCTCGGCATGCGCACCGCTTGCGACGCAAAGAGTGATCAGGGCAGGCAGGCTCGTGCGCCACGGACGAAGGGTCCGGGCGCGGCGGGTTGTTCGACGGGATGGCATGAATCGATGCAGGACGGCGTGCTAAGGATCGTGTCGCGGGCCACAGCACTGCGCCGCAACCGGGATGCGGATGATATATGTAATGAGAATTATTTGCAATTGTAATGACGCGATCGGCGGCGGGCGGGCCTTGGTTGCCGGGCCGTCGGCCGTCTGCTACCGTAGCGGCCAAAATCAAACGCAGTGAAATTCAATGAGAGCCGGGGGCCGCACCATGTCATCTTCCTGTCACGTCGCGTTCGGCGCGACGCAACGTACCGCACTCGACCTTGCGGGTGGTGAAGTGATCGCAGCCGTGTTCCGCCATTCGAACGATTAAAACGGAAGCGAATTCATCTGGCGTTATGCCGGGCAGCCGGCACCGCGCCGCTTTCAATCACTTCAACCGCTAAGCCTGACGGGAGACCACCCAATGAAAAAGATTTCCGCGCCGTTCGCGGCGGCCGCGCTTGCGGCGTGCGCGATGCTGGCGGGCGTTCACCAGAACGCCTGCGCCGCACCGGCGGACGAGCCCGCGATCGACGCGCATTACAGTGCCGTGATCGAGGCCTATACGCAGGACATGGCCGCCGCGAAGACGAAATACGACGGCAAGCGCCTCGCGTTCGTCGGCGCCGTGATCCGGATGGGCAGCGATCCGGGCGGCACGTACTTCGGCGCGCTGACGACCGACGGCGGGCAGTTCGACACGCATTTCGATGTGGCCGATCAGGCCGCGCTGAAGCCGAAATTTCCCGGCGGCGAGATCAAGCCGTTCACGGCGTCCGCGAATTTCCGCTTCAGCTGCGTGAACGAAGGCTATATCGACGCGCCGGTGCTGCCGGGGTTGAAGCTCTTGCATTGCCGGCTCGCCGATTGAGGTAGTGCGGGGGCCGGCGTTCAGAACTTCTGCTGGATGCCGGCCATCACGCCGAGCTGATTCATCCCGGTGCCGACCGTCCCGCCGGCGGCGACCGCGTTCGCGGCCAGCGTGCTGTTGAACATGTAGCCCGCCGACGTATAAACGGTCGTCCGCTTGGACAGGAAATAGTTCGCGCGGCCGACGAGCAGCGTGGCGTTCGTGCCGCCTTCGCTGTTTTCGCGACGCTGCAGGTAGCGTACGCCCTGCAGGTCGAGCGCGAGGTAGGGCGTCGCGTAATACGTGCCGCCGGCGAACACGATGTCGGCCTGCAGGTGTTCGGCCGCCGCGAGGTTGCGGCGGATCCACCCGGCGCCCAGTTTCGCGGGGCCGAACTTCACGTAGCCGGCGACGATGTCGCGCGTGTCGGTGTACGCCGGATTGTTCAGCGGCGCCAGCGCACCGCCGCCGCCGCGCATCACGTCGTGCGATGCGGCCAGCCCGAAATTGCTCGCGTCATAGGCGAGCATCGCCGTGTATTGACGACAGGCGACGATGTCGCCGGGCACCTGTCCGGCGCAGCCCGTCGCCGACGGTCCTGCCGGCCCGGCCGCGTCGCGGCCGAAACTGTAGGTGGCGCCGAGCGTCACGCCGTGGAACGTGCCCTTGTAGCCGATCGCATTGTCGCTGCGCGCGTTCGGCAGATAGGAGTCGAAATCCGCCATCGAATGAATCGACGGACCGATCACGTCGGCATTGGTCAGCACGATCATCGACATGTTCATCTGGCGGCCGAGGGTCAGCGCGCCGAAGTGGCTGTTCACGCCCACGTTCGCCTGCCGCCCGAACAGGCGCCCGCCGTAGTTTAGCGCGCCGGTGCCGGGCTGGAAGCCGTTTTCGAGCACGAAGAAGGCCTGGTAGCCGCCGCCGAGATCCTCCGTGCCTTTCAGGCCCCAGCGTGACGGCACCTCGCCGGTCAGCGTCGGCATCCCGGTGAACGACCCGCCGTGCGCGGCGTTGTTGTAGTAGGACACGCCGGTATCGATGATCCCGTACAGCGTGACGCTGCTTTGTGCGCAGGCCGGTCCGGCCAGCGCCATCGCCGTCGCGAGTGCGGCGCCCAGTTTCGTTTTCATGACTGTCTCCAAACAGTATGTAGATATGCTTATCGATTTTTTAGTGCCCGGGACATGTCCGGGATACCGATGGGTATCGGCAAGACTGCGGGCGTCGCGCGTTACGACATCGCCGGATCGCGTTGCCGGTGCGGTGCCGCGGCACGCGCGCCCGCCACGGCGACGGCGATCGCCGCGCCGACCATCGGCACGAGGAACGCGAGATAGAGATGAGGCACGGACCAGCCGTCGTCCAGCAGCGCACCGACCGTCATCGGCGACAGGATCGCGCCGAGGCGGCCGATGCCGACCGCGAGGCCGATGCCGGTCGTGCGGATCTCGGCGGGATACGGCGTCGGCGACAGCGCATACATGCCGGCCACGCACGCATTGATCACGGCACCGAGGAGCACCGCGACGGTCATCCCGATGCCGAGGGAGCCCGTGTTCGCACCGAACACGACCATCAGTGCGCCGCCCAGCAGCAGCGTCGCGCCCAGCAGGTTGCGCAGGCCGAACCGCGTCGACAGCAGGCTGAAGAGCGAGGCGCCCGCAATGCCGCCGAGATTGAGCAGTACGCCGCCGGTCACGCCCTGCGACGCCGACAGTCCGGCCTGGACCAGCAGCTTCGGCGTCCAGCTCACGACGAAGTAGAAGCTGCCCATCACGAGAAAGAACGCGATCCACAGCGCGATCGTGCGGCGCGTAAGTGGTGCGCGCAGCACGGCCGTCCAGCTTGACGCGGGGTTCGCCGTGTCGATGGACGCAGTCGCAGCCGGCAGCGTGTCGATCGGCGCGTGCTTCATTCTCGCGAGGATGCGGTTGATTTTCTGCAGCGCGTTGTCCGGACGCCTCGCCAGCAGGAAGTCGAGCGATTCCGGCAGCAGCGCGAGCACCATCGGGATCGCCATCAAGGTCAGGATGCCGCCGAACGCGAACACGCTGCGCCATCCCCACACCGACAGCAGATAGCCGGCGACGACGCCGCCGGCGGTGGCGCCGATCGCGTAGCCGGTCGACTGCATGCCGATCGCGGCGCTGCGCCATTTGTTCGATGCATACTCGCCGCTGATGACGGTCAGGCTCGCCAGCATGCCGCCGATGCCGAGGCCCGTATAGGCACGCGCGACCGCGAGTTGCAGCGTGCTGTGCGTGGCCGCGCAGGCGAGCATCCCGGTCGAGATCACGGCGAGGCAGAGCAGGATGATGCGGCGGCGGCCGACCCGGTCGGCCAGCGGCGCGATCAGCACCGAGCCGATGCCCATGCCGGCCAGACCGGCACTCAGCAGCAGGCCGATTTCCTTGCCGCTCAGTTTCCATTCGGCCGCCAGGTGCGGCGCGGCAAACGCGATGGCCAGCACGTCGAACCCGTCGAGCATGTTCAGCACGACGCAGGCTGCGACAGCCGTCGTCTGGAACGCGCTCATCGGCGATTCGTCGAGCGTATTGCGGATATTTGCGCTCACGTCAGAGATCCTTCATAAAAAAATAGTATGACTAATTGAATAGGATGAAATCGAAGCCGGCAGTAGCGAATGGGACGAAAGCGAAGGCGTGGGTTGACGGGCAACCAGGGAACGCCCGCCGCGACCGGCAGGCGTCGCTCGCGCGCCGGCGCGATGGTTACGCGGGTTCGGGTTGCAGCAGCAGCCGCTCGATCACGCGCCGTGCGCGATTGGGCCCCGCGTCGACGTGAATGTCGATCTGGTGGCGGCCCGGAAACCGCATCTGATTCCGGTATTGCGCTTCGATCACGGTCTTGTCCTCATCGAACGTCGCCGCGGATTGCTCGATGACCGTTTGCGCGACGCGTTCGACATCGTGTTGCGGATTGGTCGCGACGGTCCAGAAGTAGTGCGTCGTGGTGTCCGTCTCGGGCGTGATGCCATGGAAGCCGCGCATGTGAAAGCCGCCGCGCGCCGGATCGAGCAGGTCGCCGGTGCCGGCGTCCATCGCGCCGGTCCAGATCCGGATGTGCGACACGTGGAATTCGATCTCCTGCCAGCGATCGACGCGGCCCGCGAACGGCCATGCGGCGGTGTAGGTCGGTGGCGGGGCGGAATCCGGCATCCGGCGGACCAGCGTCACCGTGTCCCCGTCGGTGCTGACGCGGGTTTCCGCGCCCATGTGCAGCGACGCATTGCCACCGATCGTTTTCAGATGGACATAGCCGAGGTGGCTCAGGTCCATCAGGTTGTCATGAATCAGCTGATACGGTGCGTCGTAATGGTAGTTGCCGCCGCCGAACCGGTACTGCGGATCCGTGTGGAACGCGTAGCGCGGCGGCGCGCAGGTCGGTTGGGCGTGCGCGTCGGCACCGATCCAGATCCACACGATGGCGTCCTGTTCCTGCACCGGATACGACGTTACGCACGCCTTTCCCGGAATCCGGTCCTGGCCGGGAATCTCCACGCATGTGCCGCCGCGGTCGAACAGCAGCCCGTGGTAGCCGCAGCGCAGGCCGCGCGCTTCGAGCGAGCCGCACGACAGCGGCAGCGACTTGTGGCAGCAGCGATCCTCCAGCGCGCCGACTTCCCCGGACGGCAACCGGAACAGGACGACCGGGCGGCCGAGCAGGGTGCGGGCGACGGGTTTGTCCGTCAGTTCGGATGACAGCGCGGCGACCCACCATCGGTCGATCGGGAATTGAGTCGTATTGATCGGTGGTCGGGCATCTTGCTCCATTGATCGTCTCCGGTATTGTTGTTGGCCGCCGCGTGTCGGGCGGTCCGTCTACAGATCGAGTACCAGCAGGTCGGTTCGGGATCGCGAACAGCACGGCATGAACTGGTCGCCGGCCGCTTGTTCCGCCTCCGTCAGATACGAATCGCGATGATCGGGCTCGCCTTGCAGCACGCGCGTCACGCAGGTCCCGCATACGCCTTGCTCGCACGACGTCAGCACGTCGACGCCGTTGGCCGCCAGCGCCGCGACGACCGTGCATTCGGCCGGCACGTCGATCACCTTGCCGCTGCTCGCGATCCGGACCTGGAACGCGCGATCCGCGCCGGACGTCGCAACCGCGCCGCCGAAGAACTCGTAGTGCAGCCGCTCGTCGGCCCAGTTGCGCTCGCGCGCTGCGTTCAGCACCGCATCCATGAAGCCGCGCGGGCCGCATACGTACAGGTGCGTGCCGTCAGGCGCGGCAGCGAGCACGGAGGCCAGGTCGAAGCGTTGCGCGGGGTCGCCGTCGTCGACATGAAAGCGGGCGCGGTCGTTGAACCCGGCTGCGTTGATCCGCTCGACGAAGGCCATGCGATCGGTCGAACGCGCGCAGTAGTGCATGTCGAATGGCATGCCGGACGAAAACAGCCGTTCCGCCATGCAGAGAATCGGCGTGACGCCGATCCCGCCCGCGAGCAACAGGTGGTGCGGTGCGTCGGGGGCGAGCGGGAATTGATTGCGCGGCATGCCGATCCGCACGGTATCGCCTTGACGGACTTCGTCGTGAATGGCGCGCGACCCGCCGCGGCCCTCGGCATCGCGCAGCACGGCGATCTGATAGCGATCGCCGTGTTCCGGGTGATTGCACAGCGAGTACTGGCGCACGAGCCCGCCCGGCAAATGCACGTCGATATGGGCGCCGGCGTCGAAGCGCGGCAATGGCGAACCGTCGTCGCTGACGAATTCGAAGCCGCAGATGTCGCGCGCTTCCTGCCACTTGCGGGCCACCCGGACCGTCAGCGTCGCGGCGCTCATGACGCCTCCTTGATGTGCGCGAGCGGAATCGCGGGCCGCTGCGGGTTCGACGCGTTTTCATCGGCGAGCAGCCGTTCGATCACCTTGCGCGACAGCACGCCGCCGGCGTCGATGTTGAGCTTGAGCAGCTTGCGATCCGGCCACTTCTCGAGATTGAGCTGCTGGCGCTCGAGCATCTCGAGATCCTCGGCGAAGATCTTGCCCTGGCCTTCGCGAATCTCGGCGGTCAGCGCGTGATCGTCGGGCCGGAAGTTGCGCGCCATCCCCCAGAAGTACCAGATCGAGGTGTCCGTCTCGGGCGTGATGAAGTCGACCACGATCGACGACGCCTTCAGGTCGGCCGGCGCGTCGTAGCCGCCGTGGCCCGCATGCGCGACGCCCACTTCGATCATCACGTGGCTTGGCGGCGTGAAGCGGCAGATCTGCCAGCGGTCGACCGGCACGTCGTCGGCGAGGCCGTTGCCGCGCAGCGCCATCCGCCAGAACGGCGGCGGCATCACGTTCTCCATGAAGCGGCTCGTGACGACTTCGTCGCCATGGCTGGTCGTCTTTGGCGGCGCTTCGTCGATTTCCTTCTGGCCGATGCTCGTCGCATGCACGTAGGTCTCGTGCGTGAGGTCCATCAGGTTGTCGATCATCAGCCGGTAGTCGCAACGGATGTGATACAGGCCGCCGCCGTGCGCCCAGGCCGGATCTTCGGCCCACGACAGCTCGGGCAGCTTGCCGGGATCGGCTTCGGACGCATCGCCCGGCCAGACCCAGACGAATCCGTACCGCTCGACTACCGGGAAGCTGCGGACCGACGGGAATCCGCCGACGCGCTGGCCCGGCATGCCGGCTGTCTTGCCGTTGCAACCCATTTCCAGCCCGTGATAGCCGCACACGAGTACGCCGTCGCGCACGAATCCCAGCGACAGAGGCGCGCCGCGGTGCGGGCAGAAGTCCTCGAGCGCGGCGACCTGGCCGTTCGCCGCGCGGTAAAACACCATCGATTCGTTGCAAATCCTGCGGCCCAGCGGCTTGCCGTCGATTTCATCGGGCGTGCACGCCACATACCAAGCGTTCTTGAGAAACACGTTCATCGTCTCCTTCGGGGCGGTGCCGCTGGTACGCGGCAGTTCTTCATTCAGTATGCTGAATGAGATTCAGTGTACTCATCGAGATTGGCCTGGGCAAGGCGAGCGGTATACTGGTTTTCCCGGGAAATGGCGCGAGGCAGCGCCATGCCGTGAGCGCACGCAACAGCGTGCGCCGCCTACGTCATCGACTCATTCATGGAAAAAACGAATCCCGCCGACGCACCGGTTTTCCCGCTCGATCTGTACGACGAACCCGGGCACCTGATCCGGCGCGCCCATCAGATCGCGGTTGCGATGTTCTACGAGAAGCTGGGCCGGGATGTGACGCCGGTGCAGTACGCGGTCCTGCGGATGCTGTACGAGTGTCCGGGGCTCGATCAGGTGACGCTCGCGCAGCGGGTGGCGCTCGACACGTCGACGACCGCGGATCTCGCGGTCCGGCTCGAGGCGAAAGGATTGATCGTCCGCGAAGTGCTGCCGCGGCGTCAGCGGCGCTTGCTGCTGACGCCGGCGGGCGTCGAACTGCTCACGCACCTGATTCCGTCGGTGCAGGAGCTGCGTGCCGGCCTGTTCGACGGCATGGGCGAGGACGATTCGCAGGAACTGATGCGCCTGTTGCGCAAGTTCGTCCATTTGAACAACGAGCAGAGCCGCGCGCCGCTGCGGGTTGGCGAGGAGTCGTAGCGGCTGATTTCCGCGCGATGGAAGAGCAGATGCGGCAAGGCGGCAGCAGCTCCGCGCCGCCTGCCTGCATTACGGGCGTGACGCTTCCCCTTCCAGCCGCCGCACCGCCTCCGCGACCTCGTTCCTGAAGCGCACGAGCGCCGCCTGTTCCGGCGCGGGCGGCTGCACGGCGGCCCACAGCATGTCGACCAGCTGCGTGGCCATCGTTTCCGTATCGAGCTTGCGGTGCCCGAGGATCGCGTCCCACAGCACGTGCTCGATCGGCCCGAACACCATCGAGCGCAGCAGGCTCAGCGGCAGGTCCGCGCGGACCTGCCCGGCCGCCTGGCCGCGCGCGAGCACGTCCATCAGCGGCGCCGTATAGCGGCGCTGCAGCGCGGTGAGCTCGTCGCTCAGCGCATGCTGCTTCGCACGGCCTTCCGACAGCACCAGCGCGCACAGCCCCGTGCCGTTTACGAGCATCAGCCGCAGGTGGGTGCGCACGATGAACGCGAACTGCTGCTGCACCGACGCATCCTGCGGCATCCCGTGCTCGAACGCGGCGATGATTTCGTCGTACCAGTCCGCGATGACGCGCGCGCACAGCTCGCGCTTGCCGCGGAAGTAGCTGAACACCGTCGCCTCGGATACCCCGACGCGCTGCGCGATCTCGGCGGCCGTCGCATGCTCGTAGCCTTTTTCGGCAAACACTTCACGACCGGCGCGCAGGATGTCCTGCACGCGCTGCTGGGATTTGCGCCCGGCGGGCGCGCGCGGCGTGTCGGCGCGGTCGGCTTTGACGGTGGCGGTCATGGTGTCGGCGGTAGCGGCTGTCATGTCGGCATGATATCTGAGTGTAACTCAAAAAACTATTGACGCAGAACCGGGCGAGGCGCGAAACTGTGCAAAATTTACGCTGTATTGGTCAATGAATCGACGCATTCATTCGATTTGAGCGAAACTCAGAAATCGGTGCGTGCGACACACTTTCTGGAGACGGAGGAGACATGATCAACCTGCCCGGCGTGCAATTCATGCTCGGTGAAGACATCGAGATGCTGCGCGATGCCGTCGCGACGTTCGCGGCGAAGGAAATCACGCCGCGCGCGGCGGAGGTCGACCGCACCGACCAGTTTCCGATGGATCTGTGGAAGAAGTTCGGCGATCTCGGCGTGCTCGGCATGACGGTCGCCGAGGAGTACGGCGGCGCGAACATGGGCTACACCGCGCACATGGTCGCGATGGAAGAGATTTCGCGCGCATCGGCGTCGATCGGCCTGTCGTACGGCGCGCATTCGAACCTGTGCGTGAACCAGATTCACCGCAACGGCACCGAAGCGCAAAAGCAGAAGTACCTGCCGAAGCTCGTGTCGGGCGAACACATCGGCGCGCTCGCGATGAGCGAACCGAATGCCGGCTCCGACGTCGTCAGCATGAAGCTGCGCGCCGACAAGCGCGGCGACCGCTACGTGCTGAACGGCACGAAGATGTGGATCACCAACGGCCCCGATTGCGACACGCTCGTCGTCTACGCGAAGACGGACGTCGAAGCGAATGCGCGCGGCATCACCGCGTTCATCGTAGAGAAGGGGATGAAGGGCTTCTCGGTCGCGCAGAAGCTCGACAAGCTCGGCATGCGCGGCTCGCACACGGGCGAGCTGGTATTCCAGGACGTCGAAGTGCCGGAAGAGAACATCCTCGGCCAGCTCAACGGCGGCGTGAAGGTGCTGATGAGCGGCCTCGACTACGAGCGCGCGGTGCTGTCGGGCGGCCCGACGGGCATCATGGCCGCATGCCTCGACGCGGTCGTGCCGTATATCCACGACCGCAAGCAGTTCGGCCAGGCGATCGGCGAATTCCAGCTGATCCAGGGCAAGGTCGCCGACATGTACACCACGTTCCAGGCGTGCCGCGCGTATCTGTACGCGGTCGGCCGTCATCTCGACTCGGCGGGCAGCGACCACATTCGCCAGGTGCGCAAGGACTGCGCGGGCGTGATCCTCTATACGGCCGAGAAGGCGACGTGGATGGCCGGCGAGGCGATTCAGATCCTCGGCGGCAACGGCTACATCAACGAATACCCGGTCGGCCGGCTGTGGCGCGATGCGAAGCTGTATGAAATCGGCGCCGGCACGAGCGAGATCCGCCGGATGCTGATCGGCCGCGAGCTGTTCGCGGAAACGATGTAACGCCCCACGTCACGCGAACGGAGCCCCGTCGATGCCGATCATCGAATCCAGACTGAACCCGCGTTCGGAAGACTTCCGCGCGAACACCGCGGCGCTCGAGGCGGTCGTCGCCGACCTGCGAGCGAAGATCGAACAGCTTGCGCAAGGCGGCGGCCAGGCCGCGCGCGACAAGCATTTGTCGCGCGGCAAGCTGCTGCCGCGCGAGCGCATCGCGCAACTGCTCGATCCGGGCGCGCCGTTCCTCGAGCTGTCGCAGCTCGCGGCGAACGGCATGTACAACGACGACGCGCCGGGCGCGGGCGTCATCACCGGGATCGGCCGGATCGCGGGCCGCGAGTGCGTGATCGTGTGCAACGACGCGACGGTCAAGGGCGGCACCTACTACCCGATGACCGTGAAGAAGCACGTGCGCGCGCAGGAAATCGCCGCGGAAAACCGGCTGCCGTGCGTGTACCTCGTCGATTCGGGCGGCGCGAACCTGCCGAACCAGGACGACGTGTTCCCCGATCGCGATCACTTCGGCCGCATCTTCTTCAACCAGGCGACGATGTCGGCCGCGGGAATCGCGCAGATCGCCGTCGTGATGGGCTCGTGCACGGCGGGCGGCGCGTATGTACCCGCGATGAGCGACGAGTCGATCATCGTGAAGGACCAGGGCACGATTTTCCTCGGCGGGCCGCCGCTCGTGAAAGCCGCGACCGGCGAGGAAGTGAGCGCCGAGGATCTCGGCGGCGGCGACGTGCACACGCGCCTGTCGGGCGTGGTCGACCACCTCGCGCAGAACGACGCGCATGCGCTGTCGATCGCGCGCAACATCGTCGATCATCTCGCACCGAAGATCGCGTCGCCGGTGGCGCTGCGCGAGCCGAAGCCGCCGCGTTACGACGCGAAGAGCCTGTACGGCGTGATCCCCGTCGATACGCGCAAGCCGTTCGACGTGCGCGAGGTGATCGCGCGCATCGTCGACGATTCCGAGTTCGACGAATTCAAGGCGCGCTTCGGCACGACGCTCGTCACGGGCTTCGCGCACATCTGGGGCCATCCGGTCGGGATTGTCGCGAACAACGGCATCCTGTTTTCCGAATCGGCCGTGAAGGGCGCGCACTTCATCGAGCTGTGCTGCCAGCGCAAGATCCCGCTCGTGTTCCTGCAGAACATCACGGGCTTCATGGTCGGGCGCAAGTACGAGAACGAAGGCATCGCGCGGCATGGCGCGAAGATGGTGACGGCCGTGTCGAACGCGAAGGTACCGAAGTTCACGGTGATCATCGGCGGCTCGTTCGGCGCCGGCAACTACGGGATGTGCGGCCGCGCATTCGGGCCGCGTTTCCTGTGGATGTGGCCGAACGCGCGCATCTCGGTGATGGGGGGCGAGCAGGCCGCGTCGGTGCTCGCGACCGTTCGCCGCGACGGCATCGAGGCGAAGGGCGGCGAGTGGTCGACCGACGAAGAGGAAGCGTTCAAGCAGCCGATCCGCGACCAGTACGAGCGCCAGGGCCATCCGTACTATGCGAGCGCGCGGCTGTGGGACGACGGCGTGATCGATCCCGCGCAGACGCGCGACGTGCTCGGGCTCGGTCTTGCCGCATCGATGAACGCGCCGATCGACGATACGCACTTCGGCGTGTTCCGGATGTAACGAGGAGAGCGGACGATGCGATACGAAACCATCAAGGTTAACGAAGCAAACCGCGTCGCGACCGTCACGCTCGCGCGTCCCGACGTGCGCAACGCGTTCAACGAGACGACGATCGCCGAGCTGACCACCGCGTTCGAATGGCTCGACGCGCACGAAGGCGTACGCGCGATCGTGCTCGCGGCGGAAGGCACCGCGTTCTGCGCGGGCGCGGACCTGAACTGGATGAAGAAGATGGCCGGGTACTCGGACGACGAGAACCGTGCCGATGCGCGCAAGCTCGCGCGGATGCTCGAGGCGATCCATCGCTGCGGCAAGCCGGTGATCGCGCGCGTGCATGGCGATGCGTATGCGGGCGGCGTGGGCCTCGTCGCGGCGGCCGATATCGCGATCGCCGCCGACGGCGTGAAGTTCTGCCTGTCGGAAGCGCGGCTCGGACTGATTCCCGCGACGATCGCACCGTACGTCGTGCGCGCGATGGGCGAGCGTGCGGCGCGCCGCTACTTCACGACGGCCGAGGTATTCGACAGCGCGCGCGCCGCATCGCTCGGCTTCATTCACGACGCGGTGCCGGCCGACGCGCTCGACGAAACGGTCGCGAAGCTGGCCGCGACGCTCGTCGCGAACGGCCCCGACGCGGTGCGTGCGTGCAAGCGGCTCGTCGCCGATGTGGCCGGCCGCGCGCTCGACGCGACGCTGATCGACCAGACCGCCGACTGGATCGCGCGGACCCGGGCGGGTACGGAAGCGCGCGAAGGGATCGCGGCCTTCCTCGAGAAACGCACGCCGTCGTGGCGTGAATGACGTCGTCGTGATCCACCCTTTCCGGACGAAACCGAAGCCATGTTCGACAAGATTCTGATCGCCAACCGCGGCGAAATCGCGTGCCGCGTCGCCGCGACGTGCAAACGTCTCGGGATCGCGAGCGTCGCCGTCTATTCCGACGCCGATGCGAACGCGAAGCACGTGGCCGCATGCGACGAAGCCGTGCATATCGGCGGCTCGGCGGCCGCGGACAGCTATCTGCGCATCGAGCGCATCATCGAAGCCGCGCGCGCGACCGGCGCGCAGGCGATCCACCCCGGCTACGGCTTCCTGTCGGAGAACGAGGATTTCGCGCATGCGTGCGAAGCGGCCGGCATCGCGTTCATCGGGCCGCCGGTCGACGCGATCGCGGCGATGGGGTCGAAGGCCGCCGCGAAGGCGCTGATGCACGCGGCCGCCGTGCCGCTCGTGCCCGGCTATCACGGCGACGACCAGGACGCGGGCAACCTGCATCGCGAAGCCGACGAGATCGGCTATCCGGTGCTGCTGAAGGCCAGCGCGGGCGGAGGCGGCAAGGGGATGCGCGTGGTCGAGCGCTCCGACGATTTCCCGGCGGCGCTCGCATCGTGCCAGCGCGAAGCCGCGAGCAGTTTCGGCAACGACCGCGTGCTGATCGAGAAATACCTGACGCGCCCGCGCCACGTCGAGGTGCAGGTGTTCGGCGACACGCACGGCAATACCGTCTACCTGTTCGATCGCGACTGCTCGGTGCAGCGCCGTCACCAGAAGGTGCTCGAGGAAGCGCCGGCACCGGGCCTGCACGACGACGTGCGCCGCGCGATGGGCGAGGCGGCCGTCGCGGCCGCGCGCGCGGTCGGTTATGTCGGCGCGGGCACCGTCGAATTCATCATGACGGGCGACGCGTTCTACTTCATGGAAATGAACACGCGCCTGCAGGTCGAGCATCCGGTCACCGAGATGGTCACCGGGCTCGATCTCGTCGAATGGCAACTGCGCGTCGCGTCCGGCGAGCCGCTGCCGCTGAAGCAGGACGAACTGCGCGTGCAGGGTCACGCACTCGAGGCGCGCCTTTACGCGGAGAACCCTGCACGCGGCTTCCTGCCGTCCACGGGTACGCTGAAGCACCTGCGGCTGCCGGAGGGCGTCGAGTTCGACATCGGCGCAGCGGTGCGTATCGACAGCGGCGTGCGCGAAGGCGATGCGATCACGCCGTTCTACGATCCGATGATCGCGAAGCTGATCGTCCATGGCGCGGACCGCACGGCAGCGCTGGGCCTGATGCTGCGCGCGCTGCGCGCGTGCGAGGTGGTCGGCCTGCACACGAACGCCGCGTTCCTGCAACGGATCGTCGCGTGCGAGCCGTTCGCGACGGCCGATCTCGATACGGGCCTGATCGAGCGCAACCACGACGCGCTGTTCGCACCGCAACAGCCGCCGCGCGCGACGCTCGCGCTCGCTTGCGCGGCGCTGCTCGCGCGCGAACGCGGCGCGGCCGCACCGGGTGCATCGCCATGGGGCGCGCTGCCGGACTGGCGACTGAACGGCGGTTATCGTCGCACGCTCGAATGGCATGCGGTCGATCGCGACGCTGACGTGACCGTCGCGTACGAAGACGACGGCGCCGTTGCGCGCATCGCGGCCGGCGACGCGGCCCCACAGCCGTTCGCGTGGACGCGCGGCGCAACGCCGCTCGATTTCGATGTGACGCTCGGTGGCGTGCGCGGCAGCGGCCGCGTGTATGCGGACGGCGACACGTTCCATGTGTTCACGCAGGGCGCGGCCGAGACGTTCGAATGGCGCAACCTGCTCGCGCATGCGGGCGATACCGAACAGGGCGGCGGGCGTTTGACCGCGCCGATGCCCGGCAAGGTGATCGCGGTGCTGGTCGAACCGGGCCAGAAGGTCGAAGCCGGCACGCCGCTGATCGTGATGGAAGCGATGAAGATGGAGCACACGATCGGCGCGCCGGGTGCGGGCATTGTCGCGGAAGTGCTGTACGGCGTCGGCGACCAGGTCGCGGATGGCGCGCAGTTGCTGATGATGGCGGAAGGCTGATCGACGCTTTCGCCGTGCGCGGGCCGGCGGCTGCCGGCCCGTGAAAACCGCTTCGCGAATCACCGCACGCAGGTGGTTGCGACAGGTACTGCTTCGATTGCGTCGACACGCCGGCGCCGCACGAATCTTTCGATCGAATTACGTTTTGCCGGCGAAATCCATACTTCCGTCGAACGCGTGGCCCGTTGCGCCACACCCTCCCGCCGCACGTCCATCTCCACTCGACACCGTCGTGTAACAAGTCGAACATAGCATCTCGCCGTCGATATGACCGGCGCGGGCTCGCGTCCGTGTCACTTCATCACGTCCACGGAGATACGTTATGCGAACGTCGGCCCTACGGCCTTTCGCGGCCGCCGGCCTGGTCGCGCTGATAGCACTCCTCAGCGCCTGCGGCGACGACCTGAATGCAGACCCTGCGCCCGTCGCACAGCAGAAGGCCGCCTGCGGCGGCGGCGCCGTCGCCACCGCGCAGATGCGCTGCCCGCCGGGTTTCACCGCGCCCGCATCGTCGCCCGCTTCCTGATACCGGTCGTTCCAACCAGAAATCCAATCGAGAGCAACCAGCATGGCCACTCATTCGCGACGCGATTTTCTGAAGTTCTCCGCCGGCCTCGCCGGCGCGACCGCCGCCACCGCACTGCTTCCCGAATCGATCCGCAAGGCGCTCGCGATCGAGCCGAATACCGTGACGGGCACGATCCAGGATGTCCAGCACATCGTCGTGTTCATGCAGGAAAACCGCTCGTTCGACCACTATCTCGGGCACCTGAGCGGCGTGCGCGGCTACAACGACCGCTTCCCGGTCACGCTGCCGAACGGCAAGCCGGTCTGGTTCCAGCCGCGGCAGGAGGACAAGGCGAGCGTGATCGCGCCGTTCCGCTACGACACGACCAACCCGGGCGTGAACGCGCAGTGCATCGGCGGCCTGCCGCATACGTGGGCGACGACGCACGGCGCGATCGACAACGGCCGCGCGGACCAATGGGCGGTGCAGAAGTCCAACATGACGATGGGTTACCACGTCCGCGACGACATCCCGTTCCACTACTCGCTCGCGGATGCGTTCACGGTGTGCGACAACTACTTCTGCTCGATCCCGGGCAACACGCACCCGAACCGCATGTACCTGATGACGGGCATGGTCGATCCGCTGGGCACGGGCGGTGGCCCGCTGCTCGACAACACCGACTACATCGACAACCAGTTCGACAAGATCAAGTTGCCGCCCTTCAGCTGGGCGACCTACCCGGAGCGGCTCGAACAGGCCGGCATCTCGTGGCAGGTCTACCAGCAGGGCACCGGGTTCGACAACTTCACCGGCAACTACGGCACGAACATGCTGGCGTGCTTCGACAACTTCGTGAATGCGCCGGCCGGTTCGTCGCTGCAGACGCGCGGGATGAGCACGCGCCCGATCACGCAACTGAAAGCCGACGTGCAGGCGAATGCGCTGCCGCAGGTATCGTGGCTGCTGCCGCCCGCCGCGTATTCGGAACATCCGAAGTTCACGCCGCTGTACGGCGCCTACTACCTGTCGACGATCCTCGACGCGCTGACGTCCAATCCGGACGTGTGGAGCAAGACCGTCCTGCTCGTCATGTACGACGAGAACGACGGCTTCTTCGACCATGTCGTGCCGCCGCAGGCGCCGACGCTGCCGGGATCCGGCATGAGCACCGTGGACGTGTCGCTCGAGCGGCACAACGTCGTGACCTCGACGCAGACCGGCACGTATACCGCCGACAACCTGCCGTACGGCCTCGGTCCGCGCGTGCCGATGTTCGTCGTGTCGCCGTGGTCGAAGGGCGGCTTCGTCTGCTCGCAGGTCTTCGATCACACGTCGGTGCTGCAATTCATCGAGAAGCGCTTCGGCGTGATGGAAACGAACATCTCGCCGTGGCGCCGCGCGATCTGCGGCGACCTGACGTCGGCGCTCGATTTCTCGAAACCGGATGCGACGCTGCCGACCTTGCCGAGCACGCAGGCGTATGTCGCGCAGGCGGATCTGCAATGTTCGCGTGCGTCGTCGCAGACCGCGCCGGCCAGCACCGCGCAGCAGGTCGTGACCGCGCAGGAGCCCGGCACGCGGCCGGCGCGCGCGCTGCCGTACGAACTGCACGTCACCGGCCAGCTCGGCGCGCAAGGCTACGCGCTGACGTTCGCGAATACCGGCACGCAAGGCGCGCACTTCTGGGTCTATACGGGCGACGCCACCGCGATGCCGCGCCGCTACACGGTCGAATCGGGCAAGCAGTTGACCGATACGTGGGCGCTCGACGCGAACGGCAGCTACCTGGTGAGCGTCTGGGGGCCGAACGGCTATTTCCGGCGCTTTGCGGGGTCCGCAGCCGCGGACGCCGCCGCGAAGCCTGAAATCACCGCGTGCTACGACGCCGCGAACGGCGACGTCTACGTGACGTTCGCGAATGCGGGCAGCAGCGCGCTGACGGTCACGGCGACCGATGTCGCGTACGGCGGGGCGGCGCGCACGCTGACGATTCCAGCGGGGCAGCGCGTCGAGGCGCACTGGGATCTGTCGTGCAGCAGCCACTGGTACGACCTGCAGTTCGCGGTTGCCGGGAATGCGGGCTGGATGCGCCGCATCGCGGGGCACGTCGAGACCGGCAAGGCCAGCATCACCGATCCGGCTGCGGTGGCGCCGACGATTTCGGCGATCTGACGGCAAGCGACGCGCGCCGCCGGCTGGTTGGAGCCGGCCGGCGCATGCACTTGCGATGTCGATGTCGAGGTGGTGGCGTCAGGGCAGCAGCCCGTCGTCATGCGCCATCATCAGCGCGCGCATCGCGGACCACATCCCGTAGTAATGCACGATATGGCTGTCCGCGCGGCGAAACAACCAGGGCGTGTTGAAGCTGACGAAATCGGCCACGCCTTCGCCGTGCAACTGCCCGTCACGCTCCATCGCGTGAATGAAATGCAGCTGGTCGCCGGAGGATCGCATAACCGGTTCGCGGATTTGCGTGCGCCAGCCCGGTGCTAACCGTCCATGACAGTGTGCCTGCCGGCGATTCGCTAGAATGCCCGATTGCCGCCGCCGCTTGACGCGGGCGGCGCTTCGCGCGCTACACTGCGTTCATTCCATTCCATTCCATTCCATTCCATTCCATTCCATTCCCATCCAACCTCCCATCCCGCCGACGATGACGTCTCCTGTCCTGAACGGCCTGCGCATCGGTATCACGATCGGATTGCGTGCCCCCGACGAAAGCCTGTGGATCAACGGCATCAAGCAGAACGCGCTGTTTCTCGCGAAGCTGCTGATGGCGTCGCCGCACGGCTACCGCGTGACGCTGGTCAACACGACCGACGTGCCGCTTACCGACGCGCTGCCGTGGGATCGCGCCGTGTACGATACCCGCGCGTTCGCCGACATGAAGGATTCGCTCGACGTGGTGATCGAGCTCGGCGGGCAGATCGACGGCGAGCAGACGGCCTACCTGAAAGCGCGCGGTGCGAAGCTCGTCAGCTATTGCTGCGGCGTCGAGTACATCAACGCGATGGAGTCGATGCTGTTCGGCCGCCGGCTGTGGGATTCGCTCTTCATCAATCGCGGCTACGACGAGGTGTGGGCGATTCCGCAGATCGCGCCGTCGTCGCTGCCGTTCCTGCAGTCGCTGCGCCGCTGCCCGGGGCGCGTCGTGCCGTTCGTGTGGGATCCGATGTTCCTGGGCGCACGCGGGCAATCGCTGCCGGAGCACGGCGAATACCGGCCGCGCAGCGAGCCAGGCAAGCGACTGACGGTAATGGAGCCGAACCACAACGTCGTGAAGTTCTGCGTGTATCCGATGCTGATCATCGACGAGGCGTATCGCCGCGACCCCGATGCGATCTGCTTCACGCACGTGACGAACGCCGATCGCCTCGCGCACGACAGCCCCGAGTTCGTGATGCTGATGAATTACCTGGACATCGTGCGTGCGGGCAAGGCAAGCTTCGTCGGGCGCTTCGATACGCCGCTGTTCCTGGCCGACCTGACCGATATCGTCGTGTCGCATCAATGGTCGAACCCGCTCAACTATTTCTATTTCGACGTGTGCTGGCAGGGCTATCCGCTCGTGCACAACGCGAGCCTCGCGCCCGATCTCGGCTACTACTATCCGGACAACGATGTACAGCAGGGCGCCGATGCGCTGCTGCGCGCGCTGCATACGCATGACGACGACTGGGAAGCGTACACGCGGCGCCAGCGCGACATCCTCGGCCGCTACACGTCGGCGAATCCCGCGCTCGTCGCCGAATACGACGTGCTGCTCGCGAACCTGATCGGGGCGACGGCCGCATAACGCCCGTTTTTTCGAGGCGCTTGCCCGCTGCGCCGGGGGGCCGCCATCGGGGTTGTCCCACCCTAATGTCTGACGAATTGATGCCGTTAAAAAAGAAACCGTCGAACCCGTTCGGGTCGACGGTTTTTGAAGGCACGAATTTGACGGCTCCGAGGGAAGTCCGTCGAAAACAAGTTTATAGGTTAACAAGTCGGAAAGATTGTTAAATTAGGTTCGATCGATAATCATCATATAATTAAAATTGATATTATTGATTCGAGGTGGCTTGATTCTGTTTTGAAGTTAAATAATTTCGTTTGAAAACGGAAAATTGCATGCTGCGGCGATCGAATGATCGCGCGGCGGCAGGTTTTCTGCGGATAATGGCCCGGGCAACCGGCCACGGCGGTGGGCTTGGCATCGAGTGCGGGCGGCGCTTCATGCACCGGCATTTATCTGATCAATTGAGAAATTCCCGATTTTGGATGCTGGCATATCGCGGAAAATCGATTCGGATGAAGTTGTTTGGACGAAAAAGACAAACGGTTTCCGGATTGGGTTTCCGTAATTCGCGTTGTGTAACCTGTCGCACTGTCGGTGTCGTGCGTGCATGATGTATTCCCAGTAGTTGAATATCGTTGAAAATATCGAATTTGACGGCGCGCCGAAGCGATAAGTACGCTCCCGGAAAAGATCGACATAACAGGATGGGCCGGGTAGGCGGCGGAGCGCGTCATGGTCGGTTCGCTCCGCATGTTTGTTGAGGTCGAGCCGTCTTCGGCGGCTCGCCATTTGCCGGAGCGCCGGATGAATGCGGTCGAAGCTCGCCTGGAGGCGAATCGGGAAGCGAATCGTGACGAAATCGATCTCGTGTTCGGTGCCCCCGACGATCATCCCGACCTCGCGTCGGTACGCAGTTTCGTGGAAAGCCGGCTCGGGTTCGCGCACGAGCCGGTGTGCCGATCCGACCTGTCGGGCGGCGTGCTGTACCAGGAATGCCTGGCGCGGTTGCGCTGGGGCGAGCGCGACGTGCTGCCGCCGGTCGCGTTCCTGCCGCGCCTCGAGGCGCTCGGGCTGATGCGCTGGTTCGACCGGCTCGTGGTGAGCCGGACGATCGACGGGCTGCGCGCCGATCCGGGCGCCGTCTACGGGTGCAACGTCGCGGCGGCGAGTGCGGTCGTCGACGATGCGTGGCTCGCGATTTTCAGGCGGCTCGAGCGCGAACCGTCGGTCGCGGCGCGTCTGGTGGTCGAGATCACGGAGACGGGGCCGCTGAATCCCGTCGCGGGCCGGTCGTTCGTGAACCGCTTCCGGCAGGCCGGATGCCGGATCGCGATCGACGATTTCGGCGTCGGCTTCAGCGCCTTGAACAATCTGGTGGTCGGCAATCCCGACATCGTGAAGCTCGACCGGTCGGTCCTGTCGATGATCAAGCGCAACGCGATCGGGCGCTACCAGTTCCGCAGGCTGATCGCGTTCGCCCATGAAGGCGCGCGGCACGTCGTCGTCGAAGGCGTGGAGAACGAGATCGACCGGCAGATCATCGTGGATGCCGGCGTCGCATGGGCGCAGGGCATTCGTTTTACATGGCGGCCGCCGGCCGCCGCGTGACGGCGCGGGAACAGGCGGGCGGCTGCGTGATGCGCGCCGGAGTCGGTTGGGGCCGGCGCGTGGCCGGGATGAATCGCAAAAGGGGCGTGGGCATGGCGGAGACGAAGACCGGAGGCGGAACGGGCACGCAGGCGACCGATGCGCGCGACTTGGTCGCGCTCGCCGAGCTGGCCGACATGCTGTGGCAACTGGGTGCCGAATCGACCGATGTGCCGATCGACGTCGCGCCGTATCTCGACGGCCTGAAGGCGGTCGAGCGCCGCATTCAGCGGATGACGCCGCTCGACGCCAACGGCCGCGAGCTGGCGGCGCGGCACTATTACGCGGGCGTTATCGCGGGCGCGTGCGGCGACGATTCGGCGATCGCGCGCGGCGTGTCCGACAGCCTCGTGAAGCAATCCGGCGGCGCAAGCCGGCCGGCGGCTCGTTGCTTCGCCATGCTCGCTCGCACGGGGCGGCGGCATGGCCGCGCATTCGCCGCGCAAAGCGGCGACCGGATGCTGGTGTAGCGCATCCGGAGTGCGTACGGGCCGGCATGCGGCCGGCTTCGACTTCGTCCGGGCGCGATCAGCCTGCCGTCCGGACGCTCAACAAATCGATCGATCCATTCCGACGCCGCCGAGCACGAGCGCCATCGCGCGGTCGATCGCGTCGTATGGGCAGGGGCGTGTGCGAATGCGGTCAGCCGAGCGCGCGGCCGGCGAACAGCTGCTGGATCTGCGCGGAATACGCGCGGACGTTGTGTTCGGCGAGCGTGTCGACCTGGTGCAGGCAGCGGCGAGCGGCCGCCGCATAGTCGTCGAGCCGCGCGTCGTGCGTTTGCGCGGCGGTCGCGATCGCGCGCGCCGCGTCGAAGATCTCGAAGTCCGGGTAGTAGTAGCCGACGTCGCGCAGGAACGGCGAGTTATGCACGAGCGGGTAGTTGCCGTACAGCGCGTCGTACAGCAGGTAGTTGAGGCCGTTTTCCCAGTGATGCGACACGACGATGTCGGTGTGATGCGCGGCCCACGCGACGAACGGCGCGCGCACGTCGGCCGTCGCCTTGCCGTCGCGCACCATCTCGAGCCCGAGCGCGAGATGCTTGAAGGCGACGTTCTCCTTCTTGTCGAACGTGTTGGTCATGTACACGTGCTCGACGAGCTCCGGATGCTCGACGTAGCACGCGTTCGCGGCGAGCATCGGCACGATCGAACTCTTCACGACGTTCAGGTTCGGTTCGAAGAACGCGATGCGCTTTGCCGGGCCGTGATTCCGGTAGCCGAAGCGGGCCTTCAGTTCGGGGTCGGCGTCGAGGCTGCGCTCGATGAAATACGGCGACCAGATGTGCGGCAGCTCGATCACCGGCGCGCGATACACGGCCTGGAAATAGGCCGCGCAAGTATGCATGTGCTGCGGGTTGGTCCAGATCTCGTCGAACTGCACGCGGTGCGGGTTCGGCCGCCAGTCGTTCTTCTCGAAGTTGATCGTCTCGACCGCGATCACGTAGTCGTTGCCGAAGCGGTACGACACGCACTTGCCGCCGCGCCGGCGCACGACGTCCGTGTGCGACGGGTCGACGAACGCGTTCATCTCGATCAGCAGGTCGGTCTGGTGGACGACCGACGACAGCGGCCGCAGCGCGTCGCCGAACGCATCCATCATCAGCGCCTGCGGATAGTCGGTGACGCCGTCGTCGTGCGCGAGCCACACCTCGCCGATCAGTGGCGACTGCTTCAGCAGCATGTACAGGTACACGCAATGCTGGTTCGCGCCGTTGTACCAGATCGACTGCGTCGCGTCGCGCTGCACGTTCATCGTTATCGCGACATTGAGTTTCATGGCGGCTCCGTGAGGCGGGCGGTGCGCGGCTTACTGCACGGCGCCTTGCGACTGGCGCGGCACGTAGCCCGTCAGACGCCAGCGGCCGTCGTCGTCGAGGCGAAAGCTCAGCTTCTCGAACACGGTCGCGCCGTTCGTCAGCGTGGTTGCATAGTCGACGTTCGCGTAGAGCCCGTCGGGCATCGCCGATGCGTTCGTGTAACGGATGCGCGTGATCTGCGCCCAGCCGCGATGGCTGACCGTACCGACGGACTGGCGCGCATGCTGCATGTCGGCCGCGAACTGGTCCTGCTTGATGCGCGCCTTCACGAACGCGGCGGCGCCGCTCCACACAGCGTCGTACTGGCCGGCGTCGAGCTGCTTGAACACTGCATCCGAATCTCGAAGCAGCGTGTCGGCCGATTCGCCGGCGGATTGCGCGTGCGCGCCGATCGCGATCGAAGCGACGGCGCAGCCGATCATCCATTTGGCCCGGGTGAGGGGCGTGCGTGCGTTCATGTCGGGGTCCGGAAAGGGCGGCGCGTCACGCGTCGCGATAGAGGGTGGCGATCGCGTCCGTATAGGCGGCGACGTTCGCGGGGTTGTAGATGCTGACCGAGCTGAGCACGTGCTTCGACTGCTCGCGGTACGCTTCCAGGTTCGCGTCGTGTTCGGCGAACGCCTGCAGCAGCGCGCGGCCGCCGGCCTGGCAGTCGAAGTCCGGATAGAAATACCCGGCCTTGCCGAGGAACGGCGAGTTGTGGATCAGCGGATAGTCGCCGTACAGCAGCTCGTAATACAGGTAGTTCTGCGCGTTTTCCCACGTGTGCGATACCACCGCATCGCCGTACGCGGCCATGAACTCGTACACCGCATAGCGGCTTTCGAACGTCGTGATGCCATGATTCACGATGTCGAGGCTCTTCGCGAAGTGGACGAAGGTTGCGTGCTCCTTGATGTGGATCGTGTTGCACACGCGCACGAATTCAAGGAATTTCGGATCGGCGCGGTATGCCTCTTCCGTGACCAGCATCGGGATGACGCTCGTCTTCACCATGCAGATGTTCGGCTCGAACATCGTCACGCGCCAGCGCGGCTTGCCGGGCCGATAGCCGTACGACAAACCGGCGCCGAGCGTCGCGCGCGCCTTGTCGAACAGCATCGGGTGCCAGATGTGCGGGACGATCGTGACCGGTGCACGCAGCCCCGTCTGGTAATAGTGCAGGCACGAGCGCTCGAATTCGGGAATCGTCCACACCGCGTCGTACGGCGCGCCCGAGAACAGGAAGCCCGACGGCTTGTTGAACATCGCGCGTTCGATGTCGATCACGTAGTCGTTGCCGACCCGCATCGTGACGACCTTGCCGCCGCGCTCGCGGAACGCGCGCAGGTAGTCCGCGCCGAACTGCGCGCTCATTTCGATCAGCACGTCGCAGCGTTGCAGCGCTTCGTCCATCGACAGCAGCGGCACGTCCCATTCGCCGAGCATCATCTGCGGATCGGCGACCTGTTCGCCGCCGTTCACCATCACGGCTTCTGCGACGAGCGGCGACTGGCGCAGCAGCAGGATCAGCAGCAGGCAGTTCTGGAAGATGCCGTTTTCCCACAGCGACTGGCCTGCGCCGCGGACGAACAGCGACACGCCGACGACGAGACGCTTGCCCTCGCCGGGCGCTTGACGGGCATTGGAGTCCGACATGCGTATGCTCCGGTTCAGGCGACCAGACGCGAGACGAACGCGTCGAGGTTCGCGGGGTTGTCGATCGAGACCGACTGCAGCAGCCGGCCGGCCTTCGCACGGTAGTCGTCGAGGCGTTCGTCGTGATGCTGCCACGCTTCGAGCAGCGCGCGGCCGCCCGCGGCCGAGTCGAAGTCCGGGTAGTAATAGCCGGCGTCGCCGAGCAGCGTCGAGTTGTGGATCAGCGGATAACCGCCGTGCAGCACGTCGTAGTACAGGTAGTTCTGCCCGTTTTCCCAGTGGTGCGACACGACCGCGTCCGCATGGCGCGCCATGAAGCCCGGCAGGTCGATGCGCGGTTCGAAGGTCGCCTTGTGCTGGCGCACGAGATCGAGGCTGTTCGCGAAGTGCACGAAGGTCGGATGCTCCTTCATGTGCATCGCATTGACGACGAACATGTGTTGCACCGCGTCCGGCCGCGCGCGATAGAACTCGTCGCACGCGAGCATCGGGTAGTGGCAGGACTTGACGACCGAGATGTTCGGCTCGAGCATCGCCAGGCGCCACGGGCGGCTGCCGGGCCGATAGCCGAACGTCGCGCCTTCGCTCGCCAGCGCGGCGATGCGGCGATCGAGGAAGTACGGCGACCAGATGTGCGGCATCAGGTGCACCGGCGCGCGCAGGATGGTCTGCAGCATCGGCGCCGCGGTCTTGTCGTACTGCGGCAGCAGCCACACTTCGTCGAACGGCGCGCCGTTGAAGATATGCCCCGACGGTTTTTCGAAGATCGGGGTTTCGCACAGGCCGGCATACACGTGCCCGCAGAAGAACGCGGCGATTTTCTTGCCGAGCGCCTTCATGTGCCTGAGCCATTCGACCGGCAACTGCGCGCCCATTTCGATCACGACGTCGAGTTCGTGCGTGACGTCGGCGGGATTCACGAGCGGGATGTCGAGGCCGTCGAGTTCGAGGCCGGCCGGCAGTGTGTTGGCGTCGCCGCCGTTCAGGAAATAGACGGGGCCGACGCGATCCGAGCGCTTGAGCATCATCGCGAGGAACGCGATGTTCTGGTGAATGCCGTTTTCCCAGATCGCCTGGCCGTCCCGCGCAAACAGCGAGATGCCGACCGCCGGCCGTTGCTTGCGGGTGCCGCCCGAGGCGGCTTCATTGATGTCCGTCACCGGTTGGTTTTCCTCTGCGGCGTCGTGCGTCCGGGCATGGCGTCGAGCGTCTGGCCCGGAAGCGGCGAGCCGTGGATTGTCATGGTTGCATTCGCGCCGGTGCGCCGCGGCACGCGAATCGGGCGACGTGGTTCGCGAGGGCGGCAGCCGGATTCCGGCGTGTCGTCGGGCACGCCTGGCACGGCGCGCGATTCGGGCAGGCTGCCCCTGCGACTGTCTGCGGCGATTGTGGCACGGAAATCGCCGGTTTGTGGAGGGGCGTGACGAACTTTGACATAGCCGGCGGCCAGCGGAAACGGGGCGCCGACGCAGCGGCGCCCGCGTCGATCGGCGGATGTCCGGCGCGGCGCTGGCGGCCTGCCGGATCGGCCGCCGCGCGCGGCGGTCGCCCGCTCAGTGCTGCAGCGTGATTTCGACGCGACGGTTGCTGGCACGGCCTTCGGGCGTCGCGTTGGACGCGACCGGATCGGCCTTGCCGCGGCCCGTGACCGTCAGCGTGTCGGCCTTCAGCCCGTGCGCCTTCAGATAGGCGGCGACGGATTCGGCACGGCGCTTCGACAGCGCAAGGTTGTAGTCGTCGCTGCCCACCGTATCCGTAAAGCCGGTGATCGTCACCTGCGAGTACGTGCGGTCCGCGCGCTCGCTCAGCAGCCGGTCGAGCGATTCGCGTGCGGTCGGTGCGAGCGTCGCGTGGTCGGTCGCGAACAGCGCGTCGCCCGACAGGTTCACGTGTTCGACGGTGGCAGGCGCAGGTTCGGCGGCCGAGGCCGCAGCCGCTTCGGCCGGCGCGGCGCCGCACTGGAAGACCAGCGTCGCAGGATCGGATTTGTCGCGCAGCGCGCGGGCCGAGTCGACGGCACGCACCGGCTGGTCGCCGCAGATCTTGCGGGCGGCCTTCATGCAGGTCTGCGGGCCGGACAGCAGGCCGTGGCAGTCCACCTGGAACGTGCGCATGCCGTCGCGCGGTTGCAGTTCGGAGGCGCTGAAGGTCGGGCCGGATGCGGTCGAGCACGCGGCGAGGGCCATTGCGGAAAGCGCGAGCGCAAAAGCGAGTTTGTTCACGGTTACGTCCTCAAAGCTTGGGTTGACAGAAGCCGGCCGCGGGCTGCGCGGCCGGCTCGTCCTGCCGTCGGGGCCGCCGCGGGCCGGCCGGCTGGCGAGCCGGGCGACCTGGCGGCGCGACGCGTTACTTCCACTGGTACAGCATGCCGGCGCCGATCACCTTCTGACCGCCGCTGAAGCCGCCGTTGATCGACGCCTTCAGGTTCTCCGTGATGCGGGCCTGCATGTTGACCGCCATCGCCTTCTGGCCGAGGAAGGTCGACGTGCCGATACCCATGCCGAAGTTGGCGTCGCGATCGAGCTGCGGGATCGACGCCATCGCGCCGACGGCCGCGATACCCTGCTTCGCCATCTGGTCGGTCTGCTGCAGTTGCGAACCCAGCGAGTTGATCTGCGCCTGCTGGCCCGACAGTGCCGTCGACAGCGTCGTCTGCACCTGCGTCAGCTGGTTCACGTTCACTGCGTCGGTGCCTTGCGTACCCGGCGCGACGTTCACGATCTGGCGCTGCTGCGTGTCGCTGCCGACCGAGACGACGTTCTGGCGGCCGCCATCCGTCGAATTCGCGCCGATCGCCACCGAGTTCGAGCCGGCGGTGACGGTCGGGTGATCGCTGCCGGTACCGTTCATGTCGGCGGCGACGCCGTTGGTATTGATCGCGCGCGTCGTGTTGTTGTTGAGCGTCGTCGACAACTGGTTCAGCGTGTTGTTGATGTTCGTCACGCCGGTCGACAGCGAGGCGACCGTGCTGTTCGTCGAGCTCAGTCCGGTGGACAGCGAACCGATGCCGGTCGACGTCGACGTGGACAGCGACGACACGTTGCTGTTCGTCGCGCTGAGGCCCGTCGACAGCGAGCTGATCGCGGTCGAGGTCGACGTGGACAGCGACGTGAGGTTGCTGTTCGTCGAGCTGAGACCCGTGGACAGCGAGTTGATGCCGGTCGACAGCGACGCGACGTTCGACGCGGTGGACGTCGACAGCGCGGTGACCGCGTTGTTCGTCGCGTTGAGCTGGCTGCCGTTGATCGCGTCCGTGCTGCTGGCCGAGATCCGGCCGGCGGCGACGTTCGTGATCTGGCGTTCCTGGCCCGGCGCGCCGACGCTCACCACGCCTGCCGGCGAACTGCCCGCGAAGAGGTACGTGACACCGCCGATCGTGGCGCTCGACGTCGGGTTCGCGGCACTCGTGACCGAGTTCGCACCGAGCGCGATCGAGTTGGCGACGTTGGCTTGCGCGTTCGTGCCGAAGGCGAGCGCGTCGGCGGCCGTGGCTTTGGCTGCCGAGCCGTAGGCTTGTGCGCCGGTGGCGCTGGCCGTGGACTGGTTGCCCAGCGCGATCGTGTTGTCCGCGGTGGCCTGGTTCGAGCTGCCGAGGGCGAGCGCGCTGGCGCCGTTTGCCGTGTTTGCGTTGCCGAGCGCCACTGCGCCGTTGCCGGTCGCCGTGTCGTTCGCGCCCATCGCTACCGCGCCGGTACCCGTCGCGACGCTCGGATCGCCGATCGCTACCGCGCCGTCGCCGCTCGCGGTGTTGCCGGAGCCGATCGACACGGCCTTGCCGCCCGTTGCCGATGCGTTCTGGCCGATCGCGACCGCGCCTGCCGACTGCGCGTTCGAGCCGTCGCCGACCGCGACGCTGCTTGCGCCTGCCGCACTTGCGTTGACGCCTGCCGCGAGGGCGTTGGCGCCCGTTGCGCCGTCGTTGGCGTAGTTGCTTTGCTGCGTGCCGTTGTCGTTGACGCTGTAGTAGTGCGTCTTCGCGGCGTTGATCGCGGTCGAGGTGGAAGTCGACAGCGACGACACCGAGCTGTTCGTCGAGCTCAGGCCGGTGGACAGCGAGCCGATGCCGGTCGAGGTCGAGGTCGACAGCGACAGGATCGTGCTGTCGGTCGAGCTCAGGCCGGTGGACAGCGAGTTGATGCCGGTCGAGGTTGAAGTCGACAGCGAAGTGATGGAGCTGTTAGCCGACGACAGACCGGTCGACGTGGAGGTCGACAGCGAGGTGATCGAGCTGTTGGCCGAGGACAGGCCCGTCGAGGTGGAAGTCGACAGCGAAGTCACCGAGCTGTTGGTCGAGCTCAGGCCGGTGGACAGCGAGTTGATGCCGGTCGAGGTCGAAGTCGACAGCGAGGTGATGGAGCTGTTAGCCGACGACAGACCGGTCGAGGTCGAGGTCGACAGCGACGTGATCGAGCTGTTGGCCGAGGACAGGCCGGTCGACGTGGAGGTCGACAGCGAAGTCACCGAGCTGTTGGTCGAGCTCAGGCCGGTGGACAGCGAGTTGATGCCGGTTGAGGTCGACGTGGACAGCGATGTGATGGAGCTGTTCGCCGAGGACAGGCCCGTCGAGGTGGAAGTCGACAGCGAAGTCACCGAGCTGTTGGTCGAGCTCAGGCCGGTGGACAGCGAGTTGATGCCGGTCGAGGTCGAAGTCGACAGCGAAGTGATGGAGCTGTTAGCCGAGGACAAGCCCGTCGAAGTCGAGGTGGACAGCGACGTGATCGAACTGTTAGCCGACGACAAGCCGGTCGAGGTCGAGGTGGACAGCGAAGTGATCGAGCTGTTGGCCGACGAGAGGCCGGTCGACGTGGAGGTCGAAAGCGAAGTCACCGAGCTATTAGTCGAGCTGAGGCCGGTGGACAGCGAGTTGATGCCGGTCGAGGTCGAAGTCGACAGCGAAGTGATGGAGCTGTTAGCCGAGGACAGACCCGTCGACGTGGAGGTTGAGAGCGAAGTCACCGAGCTGTTGGTCGAGCTCAGGCCGGTGGACAACGAATTGATGCCGGTCGAGGTCGAGGTCGACAGCGATGCGATCGAGCTGTTCGCCGAGGACAGACCAGTCGAGGTGGAAGTCGACAGCGACGTCACCGAGCTGTTGGTCGAGCTCAGGCCGGTGGACAGCGAATTGATGCCGGTCGAGGTCGACGTGGACAGGGACGTGATCGAGCTGTTCGCCGAGGACAGGCCCGTCGAGGTGGAAGTCGACAGCGACGACACCGAACTGTTGGTCGAGCTCAGGCCGGTGGACAGCGAATTGATGCCGGTCGAGGTCGACGTGGACAGCGACGTGATCGAGCTGTTCGCCGAGGACAGGCCAGTCGAAGTCGAGGTGGACAACGAAGTGATCGAGCTGTTTGCCGACGAGAGACCCGTCGACGTCGAGGTGGACAACGACGTGATGGAGCTGTTAGCCGACGACAGGCCGGTCGACGTGGAAGTCGAAAGCGAAGTCACCGAGCTGTCGGTCGAGCTGAGGCCGGTGGACAGCGAGTTGATGCCGGTCGAAGTCGAGGTGGACAGCGATGTGATCGAGCTGTTAGCCGACGAAAGGCCGGTCGACGTGGAGGTCGACAGCGACGACACCGAGCTGTTGGTCGAGCTGAGGCCGGTGGACAGCGAGTTGATGCCGGTCGAGGTCGAAGTCGACAGCGAAGTGATGGAGCTGTTAGCCGACGACAGACCGGTCGAGGTCGAGGTCGACAGCGAGGTGATCGAGCTGTTGGCTGATGAGAGGCCGGTCGACGTGGAGGTCGAAAGCGAAGTCACCGAGCTGTTGGTCGAGCTGAGGCCGGTGGACAGCGAGTTGATTCCCGTCGAAGTCGAGGTGGACAACGAAGTGATCGAACTGTTAGCTGAGGACAGGCCCGTCGACGTGGAAGTCGACAGCGACGACACCGAACTGTTGGTCGAGCTCAGGCCGGTGGACAGCGAATTGATGCCGGTCGAAGTCGAGGTGGACAGCGACGTGATGGAGCTGTTAGCCGACGAGAGGCCGGTCGAGGTCGACGTGGACAACGACGAAATGGCACTGGTTGCGGTACCAACCTGTTGGGCAACCGAATAAAGCTGGCTGCCGTTGATCGCGTCGGTACTGGTCTGCGTCACCTGGCCGGCGGCGACGTTGGTGATTTGTCGCTCGTTGCCCGGGCTGCCGACGCTGACGGTGCCGACCGGCGCGGTGCCTGCGAATCCTCCGAACGTGACGCCGTTGACGGTCGCGCTGCTCGTGGGATTGGCTGCGGCGGTCTGCGAGTTGGCGCCGAGCGCGACGGAATTGTTGGTGCCGGCGGTGGCGCCGCTGCCGATGGCGACGGCGTCGGTGCCGGTCGCGACGCTGTCGGCACCGGTCGAGTTCGCGTGGAAGTACTTGATGCCCTGACTGTTGATGTTGTCGATCGCCGAGCCGACGCTGCTGGCGGTCGACGTCGTGCCGTTCGCGTTGTAGGTCGTGTACGCCGGTGCGGAGACCGTCCCGGTCGTCGGGTTGTACGTGGAGCCGCCGCCGAGTGCCGATGCCGTGCTGTTGCCGAGGTTGTCCGTCTTGGTCGTGACTGTGCTCAGGCCGGTGGACAGCGAGCTGATGCCGGTCGAGGTCGAGGTCGAAAGCGACGAGATCGAGCTATTAGCCGACGAGAGACCCGTCGAGGTCGAAGTGGACAGCGACGTGATGGAGCTGTTGGCCGACGAGAGGCCGGTCGAGGTCGAGGTGGACAGCGAGCTGATGCCGGTCGAGGTCGAGGTCGAAAGCGAAGTGATCGAGCTGTTAGCCGACGAGAGACCCGTCGAGGTCGAAGTGGACAGCGACGTCACCGAGCTGTTGGCCGAGCTGAGGCCGGTGGACAGCGAGTTGATGCCGGTCGAGGTCGAGGTGGACAACGAAGTGATCGAGCTGTTAGCCGACGAGAGACCCGTCGAGGTCGAAGTGGACAGCGACGTCACCGAGCTGTTGGCCGAGCTGAGGCCGGTGGACAGCGAGTTGATGCCGGTCGAGGTCGACGTGGACAGCGAAGTGATCGAGCTATTAGCCGACGAGAGCCCCGTCGAGGTCGAGGTGGACAGCGACGTCACCGAGCTGTTGGCCGAGCTCAGGCCAGTGGACAGCGAGTTGATGCCGGTCGAGGTCGACGTGGACAGGGAGGTGATCGAGCTATTCGCCGACGACAGACCCGTTGACGTGGAGGTCGACAGCGAAGTGATCGAGCTATTAGCCGACGACAGACCCGTCGAGGTCGACGTGGACAGTGACGTGATGGAGCTGTTGGCCGATGAAAGGCCGGTCGAGGTCGAAGTCGACAGCGAAGTGATGGAGCTGTTAGCCGACGACAGACCGGTCGAGGTCGACGTGGACAGCGACGAGATGCCGGTCGAAGTCGAAGTGGACAACGAAGTGATCGAGCTGTTAGCCGACGACAAACCCGTCGACGTTGAGGTCGACAGACTGGTGATATTCGACGTCGTCGTGCTCGCGACTGCGTAGAGCTGGCTACCGTTGATCGCGTCGGTGCTGTTTGCACTGACGAGCCCTGCTGCGACGTTCTGGATACGACGCTCTGCGTTCACAGCACCGACGCTGACCACGCCGCCTGCCGAATTCGCGCCTGCATACGTGCCAAAGGTCTGACTACCGATCGTCGTATTGCTGACCGCACCCGTGCCGCCGGTCGTGGTGCCTGCGGCGGAGGTCGTGATCGAGCTGCTGCCAAGTGCAACCGAGTTTGCAACAGTCGCGCTCGAATTGACGCCGATTGCGATCCCCGACGTGGCGGCCGACGTAACTGCCGACTGCCCGCCGATCGCGATGCTGTCCGAAGCGGCCGACTGTGCGCCCTTCGTTGCGTTGCTGCCGATTGCGATCGAGCCCGCGCCCGACGCGATGGTCGAATTTGCCTGCGACAGCGGCGTCGTGCCGTTGCCGCCCGCACCGCCGATTGCGACCGAGTTCAACGCGTTTGCCGTCGAGCCGAAGCCGAGCGCGGTGGCGCCTGCGCCGCTCGCGGTGGTTTCGAGGCCGGCCGCGACGCCCCACAGGCCGGCCGACGACTGCATGCCGGTGGCGACGGCGCCGTTACCGGTCGCTTGCGCGAAGGAGCCGTAAACCGTGACGCCGGTCCAGCCGTTGCCGTTGGAGTTACAGCCGGCCACGATCGAATACGTACCGGAGCCGTCGCCAGCCTGGTTTTGCGTGCCACCCGGGTTAACTCGGCCGACTGCGCCGTTGCTTCCCGTAAAGCAGGACTGCTGTGTGTTGAGCGTGTTGGCCTCGGCGAGCCCCGGCAGGCCGATCGCCAGTGCTGCGACTGCGGCGACCACGACGGCCGACTTGTTCGGCTTGCCCCGTGCCGAATCGATTTCCGATGCCGCGACCCAGGCGCCAAGGGCTTCGTTCCAGATCGAGCGGTATGTGCGGTTCATGTCCTACTACCTCCAAATGTGCACGCCACACACCGGTCTCTATTGTTAGAGGAATACTCCGTGCGTTCGCGCGAATCTCAAAATTGATGGGCGGAGTTTATTGGAGGCGCATTTATGAGATTGACAAACAGTGATAAATGAGGCGGCTTTAAAGTTAAAGAATGGTTAATGCGTCGTGTTTTGATGTATTTGTTGTGTATGCAAATGAAAGAATGTGAAAGGTACATCGTATGATTGTGTCCTGCGTGGGGTGGCCCTAATGTTTCCATAAAAATCAATGACTTACTGACGATTTGTGCGATGGGTAACATAAAGAGGCGGCCAATAAGTAAGACGAATGAAATAGCAAACGTTTGCGTGCTGGTTGGTTCTTTCGATTCTGTAATGAAATGTCGGGCTTGAATTGATAATATGTTTACCTTAGTTTGAACCTCGTTAATTCTTAATTAATTGATGGTTTGTTTTTTTAGAGATTGATTATCTGTCGGTAAAGCCGATCTGGATTGCCGTATGTCCGGCTGTGCTGATTTGCGCATCTCGTCCGTCGTGGCTGCCCGTGTGGCGGGCGTTCCGGGCAGGCTGGCTCGTCGAATGTGTAAAAAATTGCTACAAAGCGACAGATAGTGTTCCTGGCATTCAACTATCGGATTTGTCCTATTGACGATATCGGTGATGTCGGTATGAGCGCGAAATGGGGAGGCGTGCCAGATAGTCGGGGGAGACGGCTCCGCAGCGGCGCCCCACGCGGCGTCGACAGGTTGTTGAAGACCGCCGGTCAGCGCCGGGGATGACGCACCTGAAATGTCAGAATCGGCTGCTGCAATTTGCTCCTACGTCGGGGCGCGCCGAAGCGTCGGAGGAAAAATAGGGTTGGATGAGATGTATCGGGCGCGCCACATTCGGTCCACGGATGTGAGCCGAAGCGGTCGCTCACCGCATGGAACGAGCTGGTTTCGAGCAGGAGGGGCGCCGATTCGTCCGGCATGCGGTGCGAGCGCTCCGGATCGAATCGGCCGCGGTGGCGACGGTCAACCGGCGCTGCGTGGACGCACGGCACCTCGCACGAAGGGGCCCCCGCATGACCTGCGGCCGCGCCGTCGACCTTACTTCTTGAGAAACCGCAGCGCGAACCGCGCCATCCGCGGCACGAACATCGGGCGCAGCAGGCGCTTGTCGTAACCGGCCATCCGCCGGTCGTTCTCGACCAGACACAGCTCGATCAGCTCGCGCGGGTTCAGCGCATCGCCGATGTCGGCGGTGCCGGTTGCCGGGAAGTTCGCGTCACGCGCGACGCCGTCGGCATCGATGCCGCGCGCGATGCCGATGCGGTCGCGGATCAGGTGCACCCACACGGCCGCGACGCGCGCGAAGAACCACGGCCGGCGCCACCACGGGATCGTGCGCCAGTACCAGGCGTACCAGTTCGCGAAGAACAGGATGTGGCGGCCTTCTTCCTGGATCACCGGCTCGAAGGTGTCGACGAGTTCGGGCGGGAAATAACCGGAGCGCTGCGCGGAGCGGAACAGGCCGAACGCGAAGAAGCTGTCGATGCATTCGCTGAAGCCCGTCATCATCCACGACCACTCGGGGTCCTTCGGCGCCGGGTAAGCCGGCTCGGGCGCGAGCCGGATGCCGTAGGCCGCGACGAGCTTCGACAATACGACCTTGTGGCGCGCTTCCTCGCCGCCGTCCATCTCGAGCGCGCGGCGCAGCAGCGGATCGCCGACCGTCGCTGCGTAGGTCGCCACGCGAATCGACGCGCGGCCTTCGGTTTGCACCGCGATGTCCCAGATCGGCAGCGACGTGAGCCGCCTGAGCTCGTCGGGCTTGAGCGCCGGCCAGTCGATCACGGCCGGCTTGTACGGGTTGTGTGTGTCGAGCAGCATGCGACAGAACATCTGCTTGTGCGCATCGGAACCGATCCTGACCGGACCTTGACTCTCGAAGGTCCAGTTGCGCATCGCGTGATCTGCGGCTGCGTGCTCTTCCTGCAGCGTGTCAGTCATGGCTGTTGTTATGCGATTACGGGTCGAAAGATTCTTGCATAGCTTCCGTAAACGCGTATTTTTGTGCGGCCATGGCCTCAAGACGTTCGAGTACGACCTAGCCCTGGAATCGGACAACCGCACGGCCATGCTCAAGGCGCTGGCCAAGCTGCACCCGAGGATCGCCAAGTCGTTGATTGCTGCCATCGATGCAGAAGTTGGCGACGCGGCCAAGGCCAAGGCATTGTTCTGCGGCATGTTCGAACGCCCGAAGAACAACGTCCAGAAAGGCAGCTTCGCCCAGTCTCTGGCACTCGTCATTTCGGACGACAAGGTAGCCTTCACAGTGCCAGCCTACATCCAGGCTGCTATCCAGCACGCTTGCAAAATGGAGGAGACCCCGAAGCTATGAGCGGGCTGACACCAGAGCAGCAGGAGGTCGTCGACGCGCCGATGGTGCCACTGTGCGTCATCGCTTGCGCCGGCAGCGGTAAGACCAAGACAGCCGTGCACCGCCTTGTGCGGATACGCCGCAATCTCGGCGAGGCGCGTGGCCGTGTGGGGCCGTATTTCCTCTTACGGGGCATTCGCTTCTATCGAGACGGTCGGCAACGGTCGGTGGGCGATCACCTCTGCCTCGGCGTGTGAGAGTCCAAGCGCTTGCAACAGCACGGTAGCGGCGCGCTCGGGGAAGTCTTCGTTACCAAACCCGAGTGCCGCGAATCCAAACGTCACAGGAGTGGCCGGCGCGGCGAACTGCATGTCCGCCGCGATCGCTGCCAGGACCGTGCCGCCAACTGCAAGGACAGACATCAGCGGATCCGCGACGCCAAACCGTCCGGCCGCGGCACCCATCTGCACATCCCGCAGGAGCCGCTGGCCGAGCCCGCGGCTGAGCGCACGCGCGGATAGGCCTTCCCGGATCAGAAATTGTCCCCATACAGGTTCGCGTCGCGCTCGCAGCAACGTGTGCCGTACCGACACCGAAATGATTTCTGCCGGATCAGACAAATCTGCGGCGCAACGGTCGAGTGAATCAGCGAAATCCTCGAACACCCAATCCACGAGCGCCGCGTAGATCGCATCCTGCGATTCGAAGTGGTTATAGAACGAACCACGGCCGACATCTGCGGCCTCGGTGATCTCGTTAATCGTCACACCTTCTGGCCCTTTTTCTGCCATTAGCCCGAGTGCAGCCTCAAGCAGTCGTGCGCGCGTTTCGCGCTTGCGGCGCGCACCGCGCGGTTCACGCTGCGGCGTGGCTGTTGCAGGCACGGACTCTGGAGGGCGCGTATCCGCACGGGGTGTCGGGGAATTCGGCATGACTTGTCAACGGTGAAAGGAAATCCGAGTATAGACTCAAGAGTCATAATTGACAAAACGTTCAGTTATGGCTTCAATGTCATGCATCGGCCGAACCGAGCCGGACGAATCGATCAATGGAGTGCTTGTGGAGACAAATGCGCAGATGGGTGCCCAACCCGACGGTCGGCACCGCCCCGGTCGGGAGGCCATCAAAGACCTGCCTTCGAATGTTGACGTTCTGATCGTCGGCTTCGGTCCTGTCGGCGCCGCCGCAGCCAACCTTCTCGCGCGCCACGGAGTAAACGTGCTCGTCGTTGACAAGGCGACTGACATTTACATGGCCCCCCGGGCCATCGCGCTCGACAATGAAGCGCTGCGCATACTTCAGCTCGTAGGCGTGACCGAGCACGAGCTCGAAACCGTCGCAATCCCCTGCGTGAGGATGCGTTCACCACTACTGGGGGAGTTCGGTAAGGCCAACACACTGGGCAGCATCGATGGGCACCCGAAGCTCGTAACGTTTTATCAACCGGACCTTGAGCGATGTCTGCGGAGCCGCCTCCAGCAATACCCCTGCGCGCGTGCAGCGCTCGGAGTCGCGTTGCTCGGCATTGAATCAGGACCGGCGTCAATTGCAGCGACGCTGGATCTGGGGCTCGGGCGTATTCATGATGTTCAAGCGCGCTACCTGATCGGCGCCGACGGTGCGAGCTCACTCGTCCGTCAATTGATCGGGCAGGAATTCAAGGGCAAAACTTTCGTCGAGGACTGGCTCATCGTAGACGCACGCAACGTGCCGCGCCCAATCGACCACGTCGAATTCATTTGCGATCACCGACGGCCAACGCCGCACATGACGGCGCCCGGCGCACGCGAGCGCTGGGAATTCATGCTGCGGCCCGGCGAAACGCGTGAGGAGATGGAGTCTGACGCCCGCATCCGCGAGCTGCTCGCGCCGTGGGGCAATGTCGACAACATGGTCATCGAGCGCAAGGCGGTCTATCGCTTCCACGCGAGGACAGTCAAAGCGTTCAGCCAAGGGCGAGTGTTCCTCGCGGGCGACGCAGCACACATCACGCCCCCGTTTGTCGGACAAGGACTCGTCGCAGGGCTGCGCGACGCCGCCAATTTGTGCTGGAAGCTTGCATCCGTCATTCACGGGCACGCATCGCCACAGATTCTCGCCACTTACGATCAGGAACGTCGGCCGCATGTGAAGGCAATGATTCGCTTCGCCCAGCTCATGGGGAGGCTGGTGATGCCGCGCAACGCCGCAGTCGCGCTTGTCACTCACGGTCTGATGCGCGCAATGCGGCTTGTACCTAAGTGGCGAGCCTATTTCGAAGAACTGGAGATCAAGCCCAGGAATATCTGCCGGCGTGGCCTTTTCGTCGCGGGCAGCACTCGATCCGGACTGACGCGCGGCGCGCTCGTGCCGCAGGGTTGGGTTCGCGGCGCCAACGGCCGGACGTGCCTGAGCGACGACGTGCTCGGCCCGGGCCTCACCTTAATCGGATTCGGTCGCGACGCAGGCGCCGCGCTCGATGTCCGGACGGCCGCAGCATTCGCCGCCGCGGGCGGAACGGTTATCCAGATCGCGCATCGCGGGCAGCGGCTGCATCTGGCGGCGAACGGAGGTTGGGAGGATCTCGAGGGCGCATTTCTGCCGCGCGCCGCACCGTTTGGCTGGGCCGCCGTTGTGCGACCTGACCGAGTGGTAATCCATGACGGGCCGGTGGGCGAAGCGAGTCGTCTGATTGCCGAGAGCATGGCTTTGCTTGGAACGCCGATCGGCGCAATGCCACCTATCACCGAACCTGCTCAATCTTTCGTCTGAGGCCCTCGTCATGCAACTGACCACACCGCAACCGGCTCGCCATCCGCGCCCCACGACAAAAGCGTCGGCACTGGCGTATCTGATTTTTGATCGCCCGGATCTCGTCAAAGCCGAGCGGTTTCTGAACGACTTCGGGCTTCGTACCGTTTCGCGCGACAGCCAGCAGATGTTTCTGCGGGGAACGGGATCGACGCCATTCTGTTATGTCGTCCGGCAGGCGCCCAAAGCCCGCTTCGTCGGTTTCGGCTTACGCGTGAATCGCATCGAAGATCTGCAAGCGCTAGCGCGTGTGCCCGACGCATCGGACATCGAAGCGTCGGACTGCCCGGGTGGCGGCCACCGCGTGCGCCTCGTCGATCCATCCGGCTTTCGCGTCGATGCCGTGTTCGGGCAAGCGACGGCCAGCACGTTGCCGCATCGATCGCCTCTGGCCTTCAACACGGCAGATGTCGCCGCCCGCATCAACGACACGCAGCGCCCGCCATCTGGGCCGCCCGAGGTGATCAAGCTCGGGCACGTGGTGCTGGAGCTGGCAGATTTCCAGAAAACCTGCGCGTGGTACACGCAGCATTTCGGATTTATCCCAAGTGACGTACAGCTACTGCCCGACGGTTCGCCCGCGGTGACGTTCATGCGGCTCGATCTCGGTGCGACGCCGGCAGATCATCACACGCTCGCGCTGGCCCAGGGTTTCGCGCCGCTCTACAGCCATAGTGCTTACGAAGTCGTGGACGCCGATGCGGTCGGCATGGGTCAGCGCGTATTGCGTGACCAAGGCTGGACGCATGCATGGGGTATCGGGCGGCACGTCCTTGGCAGTCAGATCTTCGACTATTGGCAAGACCCCTGGGGCGACAAGCACGAGCATTACTGCGACGGCGATCTGTTCACATCAGATGTGCCCATGGGAGTGCATGAAGTCAGCCGCGAAGCGATGTCCCAGTGGGGACCGACGATGCCGCGCAGTTTTACCAAACCCAAATTCACGCCGGCCAGCGTGGCCGCGCTCGTCCGCAGTCTCCGACGCAGTCCTGACGTGACGGTAGGCAAGCTGAAAACGCTCGCCAAGCTGTTCGCATGACGCTGCGCCGATTCGTCCAGTTATTCGAGGCACATTCATGTCATTGCACATTCTGCACTACAGGCATCACGGCCACGCCCGCTGGGGCGTCATCCGGCAAGGTGTGATTACGCCGATTCCAGGCGAGTTCGAGACGACGGCCGAGTTCGTTCGCGCAAACCGGATCGAGGCATTGTCCATGCTGTCCGGGCCAACAATCCAGGAATCGGAGGTGGAATGGCTCTCGCCTGTCACGCGCAATCAGCAATTCGTGTGTCAGGGTGCGAACTACCGGCAGCACATGATCGAATCTGGCATGGACCCCGATGCGAAGACGTTCAATATGATCTTCACGAAGGCGACGAGCTGTATCGTTCCCGCCGATTCGCACGTCGTACGGCCGCGACGAGTGCGCTTTCTGGATTACGAGATCGAATTGGGATTGGTGATGAAGCGAGACATCGTCACCCGCCAGCGGATCACCAACGCGGATCTGCACGAGTACCTCGCCGGCATCGTCATTGTGAACGACTACTCGGCGCGCGACGTGCAGATTCCTCAGATGCAGTTCTATAAAGGCAAGAGTTACCGGACCTTCGGACCAGTCGGTCCTTACCTTTGCATGCTGGAGGCTCATGAAATCCCGAAGCTGCAAGGACTGGACCTGACGCTGACAGTCAATGGGCAGGTCCGGCAGAAGGATTCGACGGCCAATCTCGTCTACGGACCAGCCGAGACACTGACCGAACTATCCGGCGTGCATGACCTGCATGTCGGCGATCTGATTGCGACCGGCACGCCGTCCGGCTGCGCATTGAGCGTTCCGTCGCCGGCGAAGCAGCGAATCGCCGGGCTGCTGCCCGAGGCCGCCAAATGGCGCATGTTCATGAAAATTCAGGCGGGCAGGAGCCAGTATCTGCAGACCGGAGACATCGTCGAAGCGCGCATTGCCAGCGCGGACGGACTGATCGATCTCGGCGTGCAACGCAATTGTGTCGTGGATGAGATCGCATGAACGGAATCGCCAATCAGACGGACGTCATCGCAATCGAGACGAGCGGTCCACCAGAGGATTTACCGGCCAGCACGTACGAGATGATCTGCCGCGGCGCTGCACTCGATCCGTCCGCTCCTGCGCTGTCGTTTTTCCTGCGAGCCGACGATCATCGCAACGTCGCGCGCTGGACCTATCGCGAGCTGGTTCGCGACATTACGCGCACCGCAAATCTCTTCACCCGTCTCGGCGTGCGTCGAGACACTGTGATCGCCTACATCCTGCCGAACTTGCCCGAGACGCATTTCGTGATCTGGGGTGGCGAGGCGGCGGGAGTGATATGCGCAATCAATCCGCTTCTTGAGTCGGTCGCGATCGCGGAATTGTTGAACGCGGCGAAGGCGGAAGTGCTGGTAACGCTGGCGCCGTTTCCTGGCACCGACCTGTGGTCAAAAGTGCAGTCCGTGCTCGATCGGGTCGAAACGCTCCGACATCTGGTTCTCGTCAATCTGGCTGATCGGGTGCGAGCGCCGAAGCGGCTCGTGGCGCGCCTGATGCAGCGTCGGGAGTGCGCGAGGTTACATGGCCCGGGCGGTGTACGCAGTGCGGTACCCGGGCGAATCGGGGTTCATGATTTCGGACGATCCGTCGCGCGGGAGTCGGGGACAGCGCTTGATAACCGTCGTCGCTTCCATCCCGAGGACCATTCGTCGTATTTCTGTACCGGCGGTACGACCGGCTTGCCAAAGATCGCGATGCGCCGCCATGGCAACGAGGTCGCCAACGCCTGGAGCGTCGGCCAGTTTTTCGGCGCCGGCATCGGGCCCGGCAAAACAGTCTTCTGCGGCCTGCCACTGTTTCACGTCAACGCCGTCCTGGCGACCGGGCTCGTGCCGTTCTCGCGCGGCGCTCATGTCGTGCTGGGCACGCCGCAAGGCTACCGCGGCGAAGGCGTCGTCAAGCGCTTCTGGGAATTGGTCGAACACCATCGCATCAATTTCTTCAGCGGCGTGCCGACGCTCTATGCATCGCTGCTCGATGTCCCAATCGGCGGCAGAAACGTCGATTCGCTTGAATATGGCCTGTGCGGTGCGGCTCCGATGCCGATCGAAGTGTTTCGGACGTTCCAGGAACGCACCGGGATCCGGATTCTGGAAGGTTACGGACTAACCGAGGGCGCGTGCGTTAGCAGCATCAACCCGCCCCTTGGCGAGCGTCGCCTCGGATCAATCGGATTGCGCATCCCTGGGCAGGCGATGAAGGCGATCGTCGTCGACGGCGACGGCCGATATGTGCGCGACTGCGTTGCGAACGAAGTAGGCCTGCTTGTGATTGCGGGCCCGAACGTCTTCGCCGGCTATGTACAGCCAGAACAGAACAGGGAACTCTGGCTGGAGTTGGGCGACGGTCTGCGCTGGCTCAACACGGGAGACCTCGGTTGTTACGACAACGACGGCTATTTCTGGCTCACCGGCCGCAAAAAGGATCTGATCATCCGCGGCGGCCACAATATCGATCCGGCAACGATCGAGGAGCCGCTACATCGCCATCCGGCGGTTCAGATCGCAGCTGCCATCGGGCGACCGGACGCGCACGCTGGCGAGTTGCCGGTGGCATACGTGCAGCTCAAGGCAGGCGCGCATGCCACAGAGGATGATCTCGCGGAATTCATGCGAGGCGAAATCGGCGAACGCGCCGCGCTTCCAAGGCAGATCCGGATCGTGGAAGCGATGCCGTTGACAGCCGTCGGCAAGATCTTCAAGCCGGAGTTGAAGCGACGCGAAACGGCCGATGCGCTTCGCTCCGCACTCTACGAAGCCGGCGTGACCGACGCTCGTGTCATGGTCGAAAACGACGCATCGCGTGGTGTATCAGCACATGTCGCACTTGCTGATCCGGCGCTAGAGGTGCAGGCAAGCGCGGTGCTGGGGCGCTTCCCGTTTGCATTCGTGATCGATGCGGCCGTGCAGTCTCCATTAGATGCACAAGCGGACGGCGGGAAAACCGAAATTGTGCGAAACGGATAAATCCGACATCTAGCGTCGTCTCAACTTCTGATTGAACAGTGATACTGCCGCAACGCGAGTTTCGGCGGTGCAGCCCTTGAGATTTAAGGCTGGTGGATCGCATGCGAAACCACTTAGATTTGGCAATTATTAATTTAGTAATTCGAACTTAACAAGGAGGGAAGAAGCGAAAGAGTATCGAATGGTAGCTTGAATTCCCTACAAAACAAAAGACTGCCAACAGAAGATATCCGATAAGGCGATTGCGCCAAGCAGGCCAATTCACCAATGGAAGGAGACAAGATGGAAATCAGGAAGACATTCAGAACGGTCGGCACAGTGGCGCTTATGTGCGCCGCGTCGTTTACAGGTCACGCGAACGCGCAATCGAGCGGCAGTATGCAGTTAGGAGTCGGCTGGCTGCACGTCATGCCGCAGGGGAACGCAGATCCCATTGTCGTCGAAAGTGTCGCCGGCGCAACGGTGAATCAGCAGCAAGCTGGGACTGGAGCTCACGCTGGGGCATCGGACGCCGCAAGCCTGATGGCGGAGTACTTCGTCACCGACAATATCGGTATCGCGTTCTTGGCTGGCACGCCGTTTACGACGGACCTAATTGGCAACAGTTCGTTGGCCTCGTTCGGGGTGATCGGAAAAACAAAACCGCTGGCGCCCGTCCTCGAAGTTAGATATCACTTCCTTGCGGCCAATGCCAAGTTCAGGCCATTCGTCGGACTAGGCGTCAACTACACGTGGTACTCGGATACTCGCATCGTCAATCAGTCGTTCATCAATACCACATGCGGGCCCGGCTGCTCGACGCGAGCGTCGTTGAGCTCTTCGTGGAACCCGACGTTCGAACTCGGTGCAAACTATACGCTCAGCAAGCATTGGTCGATCAACGCGTCCCTGTCCTATATTCCGTTGTCGACCACGCTAACGACGAATGCCACGACCGCAACTGGTGTCGATATCGTGACGAAAATGCGCATCCGGGTAAATCCGCTCGTTACACATCTCGATATTGCTTATACGTTCTAGCAATCCCGGCATGCGTGTGCTTGTTGATCAAGCATTCATCGTCACCTGGGAGAAATTGCAAGGGCGGCGAGAAGCCAAATAGACAGCAAACTCGGTGCGACGAAGGGAAGTCGGCCGATGCTCTCGGTCTGCGACGACATTCTGAATCTGTTCGTCGTCGCGACTCTCCTCCTCCCTTCAGATGTCGCGTCCCAGCCCTGTGGACGCGACGCCCAACTGCCGTTCCGGCCGGCACTCTCCGGGCCCGAAAGTCGGCCTCAATCGGATTCGCAATTGTCCATAGCGAAGCCGGAGCACATTCAGTTGCAAAGCAACTTGTGCCGGCACCCAGCCCAAGTCCGTAGCCCGGACAAGGGGCGGCACGGGGGAGCCCTTTGCGCGTAGAGTTCCAGATGGCGGGGCATAAAGCACCCCTTGGGGTGAGGATGATCGTTGGCATGAGTTGCGGGAAAATGTGGGCGAATGCGAGATAAATCACTTGTTCTACAGCTACCTCGGAGCGCCGACGACAACTGGAAGTACCGAACTACATTCTCGATTTCGAATACACGCTAGAGGAAAGAGGCTGGGTACATTTTCCGGCATCTTCGGCGCAGCGAACCGTTTTCTGAGTAATGGCTTTCGTCGATACGATTTCTAAACGACCCCGACACAAGCGCATCTGGCTAACGGGCTGAAGGAACAGCAGCCGGCAGTATTTCCGATACGGTGCAAGAGGACACGCATGCGTGTGCTCGGTGTCGAGCAAGCGACTTGATGTCCTGGGAACTCATTCATCAAGTCAAGCGGCGCGCATCGCCGGTCGCGTTGCAGCTGGGGGGAATACGTACCATAAGCCGTCATCGTGTCGGAAGAAAAATATCGCCAACGATCGGTCAGGCTTGGTGGACTCAACACAGACACAGCGTCCTTCGCGATATACCTTGTCGCTGAGCTGGAAGCGCTTGATGCGAATCGGTGACGTGTCGGAGGGGGCAAGCCACTTGTCGATCAACCTGCGCAAACAATACCCGTCGTAGTTCATCGCACTCTCCATGACCCGTCACCGCGACTCGACCACCTTGTGAGTCCGCACCTTGGCGCATGCGGTACCGCCAAGGCGCGGGTGCTCCGATTTGCCATCGGGTAACTTGACTTCCGGGCTGGTGTCGGGTGGTCATTATCAGTCGCATGACTTATTTATACAGTCATGCGACTGATATATCAATGTCGTGACGCCTAGGAAAATCACCTATCCGCCTGATAAATAGAAGAAATATAAACGGGGTCCGATCTTTGCATGCTCGATTGACTGGCAATTATCAGTCGCGTGACATATTCTTTATGACAAGGTGGTTGCTCGCCATGGTGGCTAAGGCGAGGACCGATGAACTGACTGCGATCGCTCGGTCGAGGGAATGTTGATATCTGAGCGGTTGGACCGTCCGAAGCGCACACCGGCGGCTGCCGGCAAGAGGTCAAAGATGAGGGAACTGACGATTGAGCTGACAGAGGCTAAAGAGTTAGCCGACGAGCCAAAGCGTCGCGGCAACAGAACGACACGAATCCCCGAAATCGTGGAGGCCGCGATCAATGTGCTCGCGCAGTACGGTAACGTTGGCTTCGCTTTGCGCCGCGTGGCAAGCGATGTTGGGATCCACCTGGCGACCTTGCAGCACTACTTTCCGACCAGAGAAGACCTTTTGCGAGCGGCGTTGGAGGCGGTGGCAACACGATATCTGATGCTCTATGAAAGTGTGGTCGACGACGATGATCTATCGCCGGAGGCTCGGCTGGATGCCATCGCAGATATCGTCTTTGACGAGTTGGTCAAGCGTGGTACGCACATTGCACCATTTTGCCTGGAAGTCTGGAGCATGGCCGAGCGCGAAGAATTTGCCCGAGACCTGATGGCAAGTTTCAACCGTCGATTCCAGGAGACGTTCGCCCGACTGCTGGCCAAAATCAATCGATCGCTTACACCCCGGGAGTGCGCGTTACGCGGTCGTCTGCTGTACTCCCATTTGGCCGGTTTGATCGTTTTAGTCCGGCCGGCACATGGCGCATCGTCAGACGATGAAGCACTTCGCGCTGCGACGAAGGCTGTCTGGAGGGCGCTCAGCTGCGCTTCACAGTAGCGCGGCACGAGAAGGTAATACAACGTAAATGACCCACTAATGATGGGGGAGACACATGTACGCACCTATTCAACAGTTGTCGTCCGATCCACAAGGTTTCGAGCGTCTGACATCGCAGCGGCTGTGCGAGGCGTTTGACGGCGAGCGGTTGGAACTCGAGTCTTCCCGGAATCGGTTTGAGCCGGTCGGAAAGATTACGCGTCGCCGATTGAGCAGCATTGAAATGCTGCGTTCCGAGGCGGCGATTTCCAATCGTCCGTTCGGAATCCGTCGAGATTCGAAAAGCGGCAGGGGCGGGCAGGACGAGTTAATTCTAGTCGTCGTTCTGGCAAGTCAACTGTCATGTGAAATCGGGAATAGCTACTACACTTTGGCCGAGGGCGACATTGCGCTCATCGGCCCGGAGCACCCTGGCCGGTTGGAGTTCTCGGCAGGCTTTGATGGGCTATGGGTACGTCTTCCGAAAATTGAATCACACATTAGACGCGTGATCTTTCAGGATGCGGTAGACCGAAAATTCGATAGCCGGCACGGGATCATGCATGTGCTGTTGAGAACGCTGCTGACCACATACGAGTCGGCGAATTCGATTGCAGGGGATAGCGTCCCGTGGCTGGAGAGTAGCTTGCTGGATCTCATCGCGGCGGCGGTAAGCGCCAGTTCGATCGTGGCGAGAGAGGGGCATGCAACGACATATAGCCGCGCGACTCTGCAGCGGATCAAATCGCACATTGTCGCCAGGTTGCACGACGACACCCTTACCCCATCTTCCATCGCAAGCGCCATGGGCATAAGCGTTCGTCGCCTGAATGAACTCTTCGCTCAATGTCAGACGACGGTAACAGAGTGGATCATCGCGGAGCGACTCGAGCGATGCAGAAAACGATTGCTTCTTAGAAGCCAAGTTAAGGAAACAATTTGCCAGGTTGCGTACGAAGAAGGATTCAAGAACATCAGCCACTTCAATCGAGCCTTCAAGAATCGATTTGGCGAAAGCCCAGGCCAACTGAGAGATCGTATCCGCCGCGAAGGCCTTCCGTCAGTCGACGCCGAAAGGGGCGTCCTGCTGGAAGTCATGTGAGCATCTCCGTGTGCCCGTGCTGACGCGCCACGTTTCACCGCGCGAACGCGCTATCAACTAACGTCCATCGTTCTCTGCGGCATGACGCTCGTCATGCCGTCACAACGGGCATCTCTCCCAACGTTTCCACTCTGCGGCCGGCAGCATCGTTCATCGATGCTGTCGCGCGAAGCATCGCCATGTGATGCGCGGATGTCGCTGCCCGACAAGCAAAGCTTTTCCGCGCTGTGAGCAAAGGTGGACAGTCCGCGAACGCCTATTGTTCGAGTAACGGAAATGCGCGCGACGCTCACACCAACGGCCCGCATACCGCAATAAGAGCCGATGCTTCGCCATGGGCAACTATCTAGGAGACGCAAGTGCCTGATACCACCATTCAAGGCTACCCTGCTTCTGCGCTGTTCGACGAAGAAGCGGGGACGATCAGTCCACTGGTCTACTCCGACCAGGGTATCTACGAGCAGGAACTGGACCGCATCTTCGGGCGGTCGTGGCTGTTCATCGCTCACGAGAAACATATTCCCAAGACCGGGGATTTCTTCTCCACGTATATGGCGGAGGATCCCGTCGTTGCAGTTCGGCAAAAGGACGGGTCGGTCGCCGTCTTGCTCAATCAGTGCCGTCATCGCGGCATGAAGATTTGCCGTGCGGACCAAGGCAACGCGAAGGCATTCACATGCAGTTACCACGGCTGGGCCTACGGGATTGACGGCGCTCTCGTGAACGTCCCGTCAGAGGAGCACTACGGGCCGTGTTTCAACAAGGAAGAATGGCCTGCAAGGCGCGTTCCTCGAGTTGAAAGCTACAAGGGCCTGATCTTCGCCAACTGGGACGAGCATGCACAATCGCTGAAAGAATCGCTCGGCGAAGCCGCACTGTATCTGGACGCACTGCTCGATCGGTCGCCTACCGGTACGGAGCCGATCGGCGGGATCTACAAGTGGGTCATCCCCTGCAACTGGAAGCTTGCCGCTGAGCAATTCGCCAGCGATATGCACCACGGGGTCATGTCGCATGTGTCGGTGCAAGTTGCGACAACACCGGAGTATGCGGGCAAGGAACTGCCGCTGCCGGGGCGTCAACTGTTATCGGACCAAGGACACGGCACGGGATTTTTCCTGGCCCCGGGCCTTCACGAAGACTGGATTGTGTCGCAGGCTGGCCAGCGCGAGCCGGGATACGATTCGGCGGCCCTTGCTCAGCGGCATGCCGCTCACAACGCTGGCGTGAGCGCGGTGACCGCGCAACACATGACCGTGTTTCCCACGTTCTCATTCTTCGGGGGCGTGCACAGCTGCCGCGTCTGGCATCCGCGTGGCCCTGGCGAAATCGAGGTCTGGGCGTTCTGTCTGGTCGACTCCGACGCTTCGCCTGCGGAGAAGGAGCAACTCCGGCAAGCCACGTTGCGTACCTTCTCGCCGGCAGGAACATGGGAACAGGACGACGGCGAGAATTGGGTCGAGATCCAGCGTGTGCTGCGCGGACACCAGGCACGCCGTACCACCATGAGCATTCAGATGGGTAAGGATGTGAATCCCGCCGCGGATCCCGCGTTCCCCGGCACTGTCGAGGGCTGCTACAGCGAGGAGGCCGCACGGCGACTCTATGGCCACTGGCTCAAGTTGATGTGCATGCCGACGCAACACGATACGTGCGCCAAGGAGGCCGGCCATGGTTGCTAACGAAATCGCCGCGACGCGCGCGAGCGCCGTTTCGGCGGCAGAACACTTTGCGATTGAACAGTTCCTCTTTCTCGAAGCCGAGCTTCTCGACGACAGAAACATCGCGGAGTGGATCGAGCTGATGGCCGACGACCTCCGTTATGTGATGCCGATCCGCCGCAACGTGGGGCCGCGCGAGCGAAAACTGGAATGGACCAGTCCTGATGAACTCGCGTATTTCGACGAAAGCAAGGAGAACCTCAAGCTTCGTTTGCGCAAACTCCAATCGGGCGCCGCATGGGCCGAGGAGCCGCCGTCTCACACGCGGCATCTGATCACGAACGTACGCGCAAGCGCTGCCGGGCAGGGCGAATACCTCGTCCGCTCGAACTTCCTCGCGTATCGCGGCAGGTCGGAACGGCAGACCGACTATCTGGTCGGGGAACGCCATGATCGCCTGCGCTGCGTCGATACGGACGCGGGATTTCAGATCGTCAGTCGGCGCATCTTGCTCGATCAGACGACGTTTCTCGCGAACAACCTCAGTTTCTTCCTTTGAGGGTGAGCGCAATGTCGTTTACCGATGTTTGCTCAGTATCGGACGTCCCGAGCGACGCCGGGTTGAGGATCGACACGGGACCCGAGGCGGTCGCCGTGTTCAAGATCGACGGCGATTTCTACGCGATCGAGGACAAGTGTCCGCATGGAGACTGGTCCTTGTCAGACGGCTATCTGGATGACGGCCTGATCGAATGCAGCCTGCATATGGCGAAGTTCTGCGTGAAGACCGGGAAGGTCTGTGCGCCGCCGGCGATACGCGACGTCAAAGTGTTTCCGATCAAGGTGGTGGGTGACCGGGTACTGATCGATCTTGAACCTGAGGCCGGCATATGAAACAGCCGCTTGCGATTGTCGGTTCGGGCCTCGCCGGTGTACGCGCGGCGCAGACGCTTCGTGCCAATGGGTATAGCGACAGAATCATCTTGGTCGGCGAGGAGGCCCAGCATCCGTATGAACGACCTGCGTTATCCAAGGAAGCACTGTGTGGGGGCGCTCCGCCGGCGCTGTGCTCGACGGAAGACCTGAATACGTTGGAGCTTGACTGGCGTCGAGGGGCGCGCGCGGTGTCGATTGACGCAGGCGTACTCGCGCTTGACGACGGTACGTCGGTGGCAACCGACGGCATTTTGCTGGCGACCGGCGCCCGGGCTCGCAAGGTTGACTTGCCCGGCGTGTCGTTGCCAGGCGTCCATACGCTACGCGCGCTGGATGATGCGTTCGCGCTTCGAGACGCGCTAGCGGCGCAGAGCGAGATCGTCGTCATCGGTGGTGGCCTGATTGGGTGCGAGGTCGCCAGCACCGCGCGGAAGGCAGGGCATGCGGTCACTGTCGTCGAGTCTGGCGAGGAACTGATGGAGCGTGCGCTCGGGCGAATGATGGGGCTTTGGGCGCGGGTCCAACTCCAGCAACTCGGTGTGGTCATTCATCGATCCGCGACGGTCGCTTCGATCGAAGGCCATACACGGGCGCGTGGCGTGAGATTGTCGAACGGCGCGTACTTGCCGGCTGACGTCGTTGTCTTGAGTGTGGGAGCCCAGCCATGCGACGAACTCGCACAAACCGCAGGTGCGGCGTGTATGCGCGGCGTGGTCGTCGATGCCGCGGGCCGCAGCACCATTCCCGGAATCTTTGCTGCCGGTGACGTTGCCTCGTGGCCGCTCGTAGAAGGCGGACGCCGCTCTCTCGAGAGTTTTCTCAACAGCCAGGCACAGGCGGCCGTCGCAGCATGCGCAATGATCGGGCGCGTGAACGAGCAGCCTCAGACCGCGCTCTCGTGGACCGAAATCGCCGGGCGAAAGATTCAACTTGCAGGCGATCTCACCGGCTCGGGAGAGATGCTCATTCGGGGCGATGAGACAGGCGCGTCCTTTTCCGTATTCCGCGTATCGAATGGACGGGTGGCAGGTGTTGCGACAGTCGACGCCCCGCGTGAATACGCGACGGCCAAACGGCTCGTCGAGTCGCGAATCGCGGTTCAGACCGATCTGCTGGCCGATTCCTCTACCGAGCTTCGCAGCTTGCTTAGCTACAAGGTGAACTAAATGAAAAAACTGGAAAACCAAGTCGTGCTGGTGACAGGAGGCGCATCTGGCCTGGGCCGCGCCATCGTCGAACGGTTCGTTTCGGAGGGCGCGCGGGTGGGCGTGCTTGACCGCTCGGCTGATCGGATCGCCGAAATCCGTGATGCACTCGGTGATGCTGTGATGGGCTTCCAGGGCGATGTTACGTCGTATGAGGACAACCTTCGCGCAGTGAATGGATTGGTCGCTCAGTTCGGCCGCCTGGATTGCGCGATCGGGAACGCCGGGATTTGGGATTTCAAGACCGCACTGGTCGACCTCTCGGAAGACAAACTCTCTTCAGCGTTCGACGAATTGTTCGCCGTGAACGTGAAGGGCTATCTTCTGCTCGCCAAGGCCGCTTTGAAGGCGCTGGTCGAAAGTCGCGGCAGTCTGATCTTTACGGCATCGAACGCGTCGTTTCGGTCGGACGGTGGCGGCGTCCTCTACACGGCCAGCAAGCACGCAATTCGCGGCATCGTTACGCAACTCGCTTTCGAATTGGCGCCGTTCGTCCGCGTCAACGCCGTTGCTCCGGGGGGAATGATCACGAACCTCAGCGGCGTGAAGTCGCTCGGACTCTCAGAGGCCACGATTCCGGCGGAGCCGTTCGTCGAAATGGCGCGCCATGTGGTGCCTATCGGTCATTTGCCGACTCCGGCCGACTACACCGGCGCCTATGTTTTCTTTGCGTCGCGCGAAGACAACGTGCCGGCGACGGGAACGGTCCTGCGACACGACGGCGGGTTGGCCGTTCAAGGATTTATCGATTGCCGCGGTGGAGCCGGCTTGCTCGAAAAACTTTCAATCAATCAGGAGACAGTCGCATGAAGGTGCAATCGTTGGGTTATATCGGAATCGAGGCTTCCGACTTGTCCGCCTGGAAACGGTATGCGACCGAGTTCCTGGGCTTGATGCCTGGAGAAAATGGCGCGTCCGGCGATCGCTATCGTATCGATAACCGTCTCTGGCGGATTTCGGTTGAACAAGGTGAGCGCGATGACATCGCCTATGCCGGATTCGAACTGGAAGGGCCGGAAGCACTCGCGCGTATGGCCGGACACCTGCGGGACCTGGGTTACGGCGTCGAAAGCGATTCCGGCGAACTCGAGCGCAGCCGGCAGGTTCGCGGGCTGGCACGTTGCACCGATCCGTCCGGCTTGCAAGTGGAACTGTACTGGGGCGCGACCGAACGCGGCGAAGCGCCGTTTCGATCGGCGCTGGTCGACGGTTTCGAAACCGGCGACCAAGGGCTTGGGCATATCGTGCTGCTCGTTCCCGACGTCAAGGCGGCGCTCAAATTCTACGGCCAGGGATTGGGCTTCAAGCTATCCGACATCATCACGATGCCGATCGGTCCCGACCGCACGCTCGAACTGCATTTCCTTCACTGCAACCCGAGGCATCACACGTTGGCTTTCGCCGAAATGCCGGCTCCGAAGCGCCTCCAGCACTTCATGTTGCAGGTGCCGTCGATCGATGACGTCGGCTTCGCGCTCGATCGCGCAGAGCAGCAGAGCGTGCCGGTCACGATGACGTTGGGTCGCCACACCAACGACCAGATGGTCTCCTTCTACGCGAGAACGCCGTCAGGATTCGAAGTCGAATACGGCGCGGGAGCGGTGAGCGTCGACGAGTCGTGGACGGTGGTGAGTCACGATCGAATCAGCTTGTGGGGCCATCACCGTACCAGCCAGTGAAATTGGGAGAACAACATGAGTGAAGTGAATTTCCGCAGCGCGTTTGTCGAGTTCGAAGGCACCCGAATCCACTACCAGGAGGCCGGTGAAGGTCCGGCTCTGATCATGCTTCAGGGATCGGGGCCGGGCGCGTCCGGGTGGTCGAACTATAGCCGGAATGCACCGTTCTTCACGCGCAGCCATCGTGTCATCGTGCCTGACCTTGCCGGATGGGGCAAATCCGACATGAGGCCGATTGGCGTATCGATTCCGGGCTGGTGGGCGAACTCGATTCTCGGTCTCATGGATTCCCTGTCCATTTCTCAGGCCGACATCATCGGTAATTCGCTCGGAGGAATGATTGCCCTGAAGATGGCCTTGACTGCTCCGGACCGTGTCGGCCGGCTCGTGCTGATGGGACCGGCCGGCGGCTTCCCGACGCTGGGCCAATGGCCCACGCCCGCGATCCGCACGTTGGCGACCGCCTATGAGGGCGATGGCATTACGGCGGAAAAGGTGAAGAGTTTTATCAGCGAGAGCCTGTTCGATCAATCCGCGATCACGGACGAACTCGTGAAGGGCAGATTGGAGGCGGCGATGGACCCGCGCATCATTGCTCAGCCACCGATGCGCCTCGAGTCAGGACAACCGTTTGAAGAGCTTTGGCGAGATCCGGGCCTTGCCACGTTGCCGCATGAGACGCTGATCATCTGGGGGAGGGAGGACCGCGTGGTTCCGCTCGATACCGGGATGATCTATTTGAAGCGCATCCCCAATGCGCAACTCAACACCTTCCCGAAGTGCGGCCACTGGGCGCAGTGGGAATGGGCGGATCGGTTCAATCGAGTCGTCTCGTCCTTCCTCTCGGAAGCGCGTTGACGAGCGCGCGACAAGCGCTGGACGGCCGACGGGAACACGATGCCGACGGCTGTTGAATCACGACCTAACTGGGATTTTCCATGGCAATGACAGGCCGGATGATGAGCACGCCCCTGCTCATCTCTTCGATCATCAGGCGCGCGGCGCGATACAGCGGCGGCGTCGAGATTGTTTCGCGCGGCAGTGACGGCGGCATTCATCGCTATACCTATCGGGAGTGCGAACTCCGCGCGCGTAAGCTGGCCCAGGCGTTGGAGGCGCTCGGCTTGCGACAAGGCGATCGCATCGGCACACTGGCATGGAATAGCTATCGCCATTTGGAGCTTTACTACGCCGTGCCAGGGGCGGGTGCGATCTGCCATACCATCAATCCACGATTGTTTCCCGAGCAAATCGTCCATATCGTCAACGATGCCGAAGACACGTACGTGTGTTTCGACGTTCAATTCCTGCCCCTCGTCGAGGAAATCGCAGGACGGTGCCCAGGCGTCAAGGCATGGATCATGATGGCCGGTCGCGAGGACATGCCCACCGCCAGCAAGGTTTCCTTGCTCTGCTACGAAGAATTGATCGGTGCGCAGGACGGAAATTACGAATGGCCGATGTTGGACGAGAACCTCGCATCGGGCCTCTGCTACACGTCCGGTACGACCGGCAACCCGAAGGGCGTGCTGTACTCGCATCGTTCGACCGTTCTGCATTCCTATGCTTCTGCCTTGCCCGACTCGCTGAATTGTTCGGCGTCGGAGGTCATCATGCCGGTGGTTCCCATGTTTCACGTGAATGCATGGGAGCTGCCGTATTCCGCGCCGTTGGTCGGCGCGAAGCTGGTGCTTCCGGGGCATAGGCTCGACGGCGCCTCGCTCTACGAATTGATCGAGGGGGAGCAGGTTACCTACTCCGCAGGCGTGCCGACCGTGTGGCTCGGCCTGCTCGAACATGTGCGATCGAACGATCTGAAGTTTTCGACATTCCGTCGAACAGGTATCGGCGGGTCGGCCGTCTCTCGTTCGATGATTCGCGCCTTCAAGGAATTGGGTGTCGACGTGGCTCATGGCTGGGGCATGACGGAGACTTCGGCGATGGGCGCCAGCTGCACGCTGCGACGTCAGCATGCCGGGCTTTCCGAATCCGAGCAAGAAAAGGTCCTCGAGAAGCAAGGTGCCGTGATTCCGGGCATAGACATGAAGATCGTGGACGGCCTGGGTCACGAGTTGCCTTGGGACGGCAAGACGGCGGGCGATCTGCTTGTTCGCGGCCCGTGGATCATAGATTCGTACTACGGCAACGACACGTCTCCGCTGGAGGATGGCTGGTTTCCCACTGGCGACGTGGCGACGATCGATGCGGATGGCTACATGCACATCACCGACCGCAGCAAGGACGTCGTCAAATCCGGAGGTGAATGGATCTCGTCGATAGACATCGAGAACATCGCAGCGGCTCACCCGGCGGTGCATCTGGCCGCGTGCATTGCCGTGCGTCATCCGAAATGGGGCGAGCGCCCATTACTGGTCGCGGTGAAAAAAGCCGGCGCGAATGTCAGTCGAGGTGAATTGCTGCAGTTTTTTGAAGGCAAGGTCGCGAAGTGGTGGGTTCCGGACGATGTGGTTTTCGTCGAAGCCATGCCCATGACCGCGACCGGGAAATTTCAAAAAGCCGCACTGCGGGAGCAGTTCAAGGAGCATCGATTGCCGACGGCCTGAATTTCGACGCTTATTGATGAAACACACCACCTATTCCAAGGCTGCGGAACGAACGCCAGTCCGCGCCGGAGATCTTGGTTGATGAGGTTTGGACGTATGGCTAATTCTTCTATTCAGCAAGCCGCGGATGCCTTGCACGAAGCCCGCAGTACGCGTATCCCGGTTTCCAGGATTTCGGAAAGGTTCGGGATCGAGAGTCTGCACGACGCGTATCGGGTAGCGGCAATCAACACGAACCGTGCTATCGACGCCGGGAGACGAATTTGCGGGAAGAAAGTTGGCCTGACATCGGTTGCGGTCCAGCGACAACTCGGGGTCGATCAGCCGGATTTCGGTGTCCTGTTCAGCGATATGGAGTTTGTCAGCGGCGCAGACATTCCGGTTAGTCGCCTGATTCAGCCCAAGGCCGAGGGCGAGGTGGCTTTCGTCATTGGGCGCGACCTGACCGAGGAGCTGAGCTGGGGCCGATTCCTGCATGGCATCGAGTACGCATTGCCCGCGATCGAGGTTGTCGACAGCGCGATCGAGAACTGGAGCATTACGCTCGTCGATACAGTGGCGGACAACGCCTCCTGCGGCCTGTATGTCCTTGGCACAGATCCGAAACGCATTTCCGATCTCGATCTCGCTACTTGCCAGATGCGTTTCCTGAAAACGGACGAGCTTGTCTCGGAGGGGCATGGGGCCGCATGTCTGGGCCACCCGCTTCTTGCCGCCTGGTGGCTCGCCCGGACGATGCAACAACTCGGCGATCCGCTTCGCGCTGGCGATGTCGTGCTGTCGGGTGCGTTGGGGCCGATGTTCCCTGTACGCGAAGGCGACGCATTGCAGCTGGAAGTCGACGGACTGGGCAAAGTTTCCTGTATCGCCGCGTAGGCGATCGATTTTAACGAGCGGGAGAATCCATGGCAGGCAAGTTGAAAGTCGCGATCATCGGGTCGGGCAACATCGGCACCGATCTGATGATCAAAATCATGCGACACGGTGATCATCTCGAGATGGGTGCGATGGTCGGCATCGATGCCGCTTCCGACGGTCTCGCGCGTACTGCACGCATGGGCGTCGCGACGACGCACGAAGGCGTCGAGGGGCTTGCGCGCCTGCCGGTGTTTGGGGACATCGATATCGTCTTTGATGCTACGAGCGCGGCAGCGCACGTGAAGAACGACGCATTCTTGCGGGGGCTCAAGCCAAACGTTCGCATGATCGACCTGACACCGGCCGCGATCGGCCCGTACTGCGTGCCGGTTGTAAATCTCGACGCACACGTCAATACGCTGAACGTCAACATGGTGACGTGCGGCGGCCAAGCGACCATTCCGATGGTGGCAGCGGTGTCGCGCGTCGCAAAAGTGCATTACGGCGAGATCATCGCGTCCATTTCGAGCAAATCCGCCGGGCCCGGCACGCGCGCGAACATCGACGAGTTCACGGAGACGACGTCCAAAGCGATCGAGCAGGTTGGCGGCGCGGCAAAGGGGAAAGCCATCATCGTCCTCAATCCGGCCGATCCGCCCCTCATCATGCGTGACACGGTTTACTGTCTGTCCGATTCGGCCGACGAAGAGGCGGTGGAGCGGTCGATCGAGGACATGGTCGCCGCCGTCAATCGCTATGTGCCCGGCTATCGCCTCAAGCAACGGGTGCAATTCGATCGGATAGAAGCCGATGCACCCTTGAATATCCCTGGTGTGGGCGCGCGTATGACAGGGCTCAAAACCTCGGTGTTCCTCGAGGTAGAGGGCGCCGCGCATTATCTGCCGTCCTACGCCGGCAATCTCGACATCATGACCTCCGCGGCGAAGGCTTGTGCTGAGCGCATGGCCGCCGAGATGGTCGCCCATGCTACGACCTAGGGGAAACACGGCATGACACTCGGCAAAAAACTGTACATCTCCGACGTGACGCTGCGAGACGGTTCGCATGCGATTCGTCACCAATACAGCGTGCAACAGGCGGCGGCGATTGCGAAAGCGCTCGACGAAGCCAAGGTCGATTCGATCGAGGTGGCGCATGGAGACGGGCTGCAAGGATCGAGTTTCAACTACGGATTCGGCGCTCATACCGATCTCGAATGGATTGCCGCGGTGGCGGAAGCGGTCAAGCACGCGAAGGTCGCGACGTTGCTGCTGCCCGGGATCGGCACGATTCACGATTTGCGCAACGCCTATGATGCTGGCGCTCGTATTGTCCGCGTAGCCACGCATTGCACCGAGGCCGACATCTCCAAACAGCACATCGAGTACGCGCGCGATCTCGGGATGGAGGCAGTGGGCTTCCTCATGATGAGCCACATGACCACCCCACGCGACCTTGCACAGCAGGCGAAGCTAATGGAGAGCTACGGGGCGACGTGCTGCTACGTCGTCGATTCCGGCGGCGCATTGGGAATGAATGACGTACGCGAGCGCTTTCGCGCCTTCAAGGACGTATTGAAGCCGGAGACCGAGACAGGCATTCATGCCCATCACAATTTGAGCCTCGGCGTCGCCAACAGCATCGTCGCCGTCGAGGAAGGCTGCGACCGCGTCGATGCAAGCCTTGCCGGCATGGGCGCCGGTGCCGGAAACGCGCCGCTCGAAGTGTTCATCGCCGCGGCCGAACGGCTCGGCTGGAACCACGGCTGTGATCTTTATAGCCTGATGGATGCTGCCGATGACCTGGTTCGTCCACTACAGGACCGGCCCGTTCGTGTCGATCGCGAAACGCTGGCGCTGGGTTATGCGGGTGTCTATTCGAGCTTCCTTCGCCACTCGGAAAGCGCTGCTCGGAAATACGGATTGAAGACCGTCGACATCCTTGTCGAACTGGGGCGACGCCGCATGGTTGGCGGGCAGGAGGACATGATCGTCGACGTGGCGCTCGATCTTCTTCGCGCTCGGCAGTCGTAGGGAACTTGGTGGTCCGCGGATAGCTGCGGATCGGTCAAGCGAGATAGTTTCGATCGACAGAAATACTCGGAGAAGTACGTTATGTAATTGGTGATACTAAATAAATGCCGACGAATGATGGCCATTGAGAGCCCGGTCGGCACCTTTCGGGACTGAGGTCGCCGTAAAACGGAGGAGACGAAGTATGAGGAAGCAACTGAATTCGATCGCGCTGGCGATTTCGATGTGCGGTTTCGCGGGTACGGCGTACGCACAGGAGGCGGGAAGCGTTGTGGTAACCGGTGGCGCCGCGTGGATCGACATGAGGCAATCGAGCTCTCAAGAACTGAACAGCAGTTCCCAGTTCGGCACTTTCACTTCTCCTGGAACAGGCGCGGAAATTCATAACACCTTCACGGGAGAGTTCCTCGTTACCTACTTCGCAACGGAGCATATTGCGATCGAAAGTGCCGTGGGATTTCCGCCGAAGCTGAATTTTTTCTCCCAGGGCGTCGCCACCCCCCTTGGGCCCCAGGGGCCGGCAATGCCCGTGGGTGATCTGAAGCCGTTGGTGACGGCTCGGGTGTGGGCGCCCACGGTATTCGTGAAGTACTACTTTGGAAAGAAGGACAGTGTGTGGCGCCCATTCCTGGGTGTCGGCGTGAATTACACGTGGTTCAGCTCCGTCCAGGTTCATCCCGCATTCAGCGGGGCGCTCAGTCAGTTTGCCGGACCGGGTGGAAGGGTTGATGCATCGGCGAGCTCATCGTGGAACCCAGCTTTCACGGCTGGCGTGACGTATCGCCTCAACGGTAGATGGTCCGTGCTGGGATCGATCACCTACATCCCGCTAAAGACGACCGGAAAATTCGATGCAGTTAGTGCCAACGGAACGACCGTTTTGAGCAACACAACGCGAATCACGGCCAATCCAATCATCGGATTCGTTGGAGTTTCCTATCGATTTTGAGCAGTGGCTCGAGTCTGAATGGGTATATGGAAACAGGAGATTTCACCGTGGACGACATAAAAGTCCAAGTTGACGGACGGGTGCTGATCCTCACGATATCGAGATCGGAAAAGAAGAATGCGTTGACCGGTGCGATGTACAGCGCGCTTGCGGATGCGCTTGAATCGACTGCGCACGAGCGCGTGAACGCCGTCCTCATCCAATCTGACGGTGACACGTTCTCGGCCGGAAGCGACCTGAGCGAATTCTCCGCTGAGGCAATTCGTGACGGCATCGGCAAGAGCCACGGTGCGCGGTTTCTCCGATGTCTGGCGACGATGGAGATTCCCGTCGTGGCCGCCGTACAAGGGAAAGCCATTGGCGTCGGCGCCACCATGCTGTTGCATTGCGACTACGTCATCGTTGCGAACGACGCGCAACTCAGCGCGCCGTTTGTGGACCTGGCGCTCGTTCCTGAAGCGGCGTCGGGCTACCTGCTTCCGTTGCAGGTCGGAAGCATTCGTGCGTTCGAGATGATCGTGCTCGGCCGCTCTGTCGATGCGCAGACCGCCGTGGAATGGGGAATCGCCAATCGATCGGTGCCGGCTGACCAGCTTCGAGCCGAAGCGAAAGCGATTGCGGAGGTCATCGCTGCGAAGGCGCCGGGCGCGATCAGAGCGACGAAACGGTTGATGAGTGAGCGCACGAGAGTCATCGATCAAATGAACGCGGAGTTCGATGCGATCGACAGGCAATTGACAGGGAACGAGTGCAGTGAAGCCTTGGCCGCGTTCAAGGATAAGCGTCGTCCCGATTTCTTGAAGCTTCAATAACGTGATGGATAAAAGTAGCACTGACACTCGTGCGCATGAGGCCGCGATCCGGCGAGCCCCGGATTTCGACGTGCGGCGGTTGGAATCGTGGCTAGGCGGAAATTTGCGTGGTTTTAGCGGGCCACTCGAAGCATCGCAATTTTCGGGAGGCCAGTCGAATCCAACCTATTTGCTGACGACGCCATCCGCCCGCTATGTCCTGCGCCGCAAGCCGTCGGGCACGTTACTGCCGTCCGCTCACGCGATCGATCGGGAATATCGCCTGATACGTGCGTTGAACGGATCCGCGGTGCCGGTCGCGCATGCGCACTGCTATTGCGACGACGTATCGGTAATCGGCGCCGAGTTTTATGTCATGAGCTATGTGGAAGGCCGCGTGCTCTGGGAGCCCAGCCTTCCGGGCATGACGCCCAACGAACGCCGCCTGGTTTTCGATGAAATGAATCGCGTCATGGCGGCGCTGCATACGGTCGATATCGACGCACTTGGTCTGCGCGACTTCGGGCGAACAGGAAGCTATTTCGAGCGTCAAGTGTCACGCTGGACCAAACAGTATCGCGCATCCGAGACGCGCCACATTGCGTCCATCGAACGATTGATCGAATGGTTGCCGCATCATCTTCCCAGCGCGGAACGGACGAGCCTGGTTCATGGTGATTTTCGCCTGGACAACATGATCTTTGCCCCGGATGAGCCACGAGTGGTCGCTGTACTCGATTGGGAACTCTCGACGCTTGGTGATCCGCTCGCGGATTTCGCCTACCTCTGCCTCGCGTGGCACTTGCCGGCGGCCGGTTCGCGCGGACTGGCGGACTTGACTGACGCCGACAAGGTTTCGCTGGGCATTCCGCATGAAGCTGAATTTGTGTCGGCGTACTGCCGCCGTACCGGCATTGAGGAAATCGGAACACGTGAGTGGAACTTCTACCTCGCCTATAACTTCTTTCGCGTGGCCGCGATCCGGCAAGGAATCATGAAGCGCGCACTCGACGGTAACGCAAGCAGCGATCAGGCATTCGAGCACGGCAGACTTGCTGCTGCGATGGGCGATCTGGGATGGGGTTGCGCAGAACGCGCGATGGCCGCTTGACAGTAGCACCGGCCGCAATTCGGAAGAGGAATAGATGAACTTCGAACCTTCGGAAAAGGTTAAGGACCTGCAGCGCCGTGTTTCGGCATTCATGCATCAATATGTGTACCCCAACGAGGAACGTTACGAGCGAGAAGTCTGCGACGGCGACCGTTGGCAGCCGATCGCGCTCATTGAAGAGCTGAAGGCGCACGCGAAGGACCAAGGTTTGTGGAATCTGTTTCTGCCCGATTCGGAACATGGGGCGGGACTGACGAACGTCGAATACGCTCCCCTTTGCGAAATCATGGGCCGGGTGCCATGGGCACCGGAGGTTTTCAACTGTTCGGCACCCGACACAGGCAACATGGAAGTGCTGGTCCGTTACGGCACGCAGGAGCAGAAGAAGACGTGGCTCGAGCCGTTGCTGCGTGGCGAGATTCGCTCGGCGTTCGCAATGACCGAGCCACTTGTGGCCTCGTCCGATGCAACGAACATCGAGAGCTCGATCGTGCGTGACGGTGACGAATACGTGATCAATGGCAGGAAATGGTGGACTTCTGGTGCCAACGATCCACGCTGCAAGGTCTTCATTTTCATGGGCAAGACCGACCCTGACGCGGCAGAGCGCTATCGTCAGCAAGGGATGATCCTCGTGCCGCGCGACGCGCCCGGCGTGACGATTCTTCGCCATCTGCCGGTGCTCGGCTTCGACGACGCGCCGCACGGGCATGCGGAAATCGTCTTCGAGAACGTACGTGTGCCGGTAACGAACATGCTGCTCGGCGAAGGGCGCGGCTTCGAGATTGCTCAAGGGCGTCTCGGCCCCGGTCGTATCCATCACTGCATGCGCCTGATCGGTCTCGCGGAGCGTGCACTCGAAGTGACGTGTACACGTAGCCTGTCTCGAACGGCGTTTGGACGGGCAATTGCCGACCAAACGGTGACGCAGCACCGCATTGCCGACGCACGTATCTCGATCGACCAGACGCGCTTACTGGTGCTGGATGCTGCGCACAAGATGGACGCGATCGGCAATAAGGCGGCCGCACGCGAAATTGCGATGATCAAGGTGGCAGCGCCCAACATGGCATGCTCGGTCATCGATTGGGCGATTCAGACCTGCGGGGGCTATGGAATGCAGGATCGCTTCCTGACGCACGCCTATGCTGCCGCACGGTCGCTGCGCATCGCGGACGGTCCGGATGAAGTGCATCGCAATCAGATAGGGCGAATGGAACTGGCCCGTTATCGGGGCTCGAGATGAGCGGCACTACAGGAATGTCGCGTTCGCCTTCGCCTTCAAAAAAGGCCGAACGTTCGAGTGTTTATTTGATTTTGGATCCAATCGAGCTGTCTGTATCGAACTGGCAGCGACATAGCTCAACCTGGATGCACGGTACCCCGTCCCGTGCGTCGCACATACAAGGGAAGGGAACATGACAGCGCACTACAGGGTGCACGATGACGTGGCGGTTATCACGCTCGACAACCCACCGGTCAATGGGCTCGGGCACACGACACGTCTCGCCATCGTCGAGGCAATGGCCGTAGCAGCAACCGACGCGGGAGTACGGGCCATTGTCATTACTGGGGCAGACAGCGGCTTCTCGGCCGGAGCGGACATCCGAGAATTCGGCACGCCGAAAGCAACGCAGGAACCGAGCATTCATACGGTCATACGAGCGATCGAATCCAGCGCCAAGCCGGTTGTCGCCGCCATCCATTCGGTGGCCATGGGCGGTGGGCTGGAGTTGGCAATGGGTTGCCACTTTCGTGTTGTCACACCGGGTGCGCAGATTGCACTACCTGAAGTGAAGCTCGGCGTTCTTCCGGGAGCAGGGGGGACGCAGCGCCTCCCGCGGGCCGTCGGTCTCGAGGCAGCGCTCGACATGATCGTATCCGGCCGAATCGTACGCTCCGAAAAACTGGCAGACACTGGCCTGTTCGACCTGATCATCGAGGGCGACCTGCTGACAGGCGCGGTGCGGTTTGCACAACAGGCTGCGGACCGGAACGAACTGCCGCGGCTGCGAGATCGCCGCATCGAGCATGTCAATCCGGACGGATTCCTGCAATTCGCGCGCAACACGATTGCAACTGCCAGCCGCAACTTTCCGGCGCCGCTCAAATGTGTCGACGCCGTGCAGGCTTCCGTCCAGCAAGCCTTCGACGATGGGATCAAGTTCGAACGCAAGCTGTTCATGGAACTGATGGACACATCGGAATCCCGAGCGCTTCGTCACGCCTTCTTCGGAAAACGTGCTGGTGCGAAGATTCCTGACCTGCCACCAGACACACCGGTGCGGACGGTAACGCAAGTGGCTGTCGTCGGCGCGGGCACGATGGGAACGGGCATTGCGATGAACTTTCTCAGTGCGGGCCTCCAGGTCACGATTCTCGAGACGCGGCAAGACGCGCTCGAGCGCGGTGTCGCGGCGATCCGCAAGAACTACGACGACAACGCCAGAAAGGGCAAGCTCACGCAGGAACAGGTCGAGCAGCGTATGTCCCTTCTGACGCCGACACTCTCCTATGACGATCTCCGGCACGTCGACCTCATTATTGAAGCGGTGTTCGAGGAAATGAGCGTGAAGGAAAGTGTGTTCCGGGAGCTGGATGCTGTCGCAAAGCATGGAGCCATCCTGGCATCGAACACCTCGACCCTGGACGTGGACAAGATCGCCGCGTTCACGAAGCGGCCTTACGACGTGGTCGGTATGCATTTCTTCAGTCCGGCCAACGTGATGGAACTTCTCGAGGTCGTACGAGGTGAGAGGACCGCCCACGACGTGCTGGCGACAGTCATGAGTCTCGCCAGGAAGATCGGCAAGACGGCGGTGGTGTCCGGTGTTTGCGACGGCTTCATTGGTAACCGGATGATCAATCAGTACCTGCGCCAAGCAGGCTATCTGCTGGACGAGGGCGCGCTACCGGAACAGATCGATCGTGCAATCGAGAAGTTTGGCTTTGCGATGGGCCCGTTCCGCATGCTCGACCTGTCCGGCAACGACATCGTCCGGGCGATCCACAAGCGCCATGCGGTGGAAAGGCCGGATATCGTGTATTCGAAGACCACCCATCTGCTCTGTGAGATGGGGCGGTTCGGCCAAAAATCCGGTGCAGGCTGGTACGACTACAAGGCGGGCGATCGCAAGGCGTATCCGTCACCGGCTGTCAATGACATGATCGTCCAGCAATCGAGAGATATTGGTCTGGAGCGGCGTGTGATTTCGGACGACGAGATCGTCGAGCGTCTTGTCTATGCGCTCGTGAACGAAGGTGCTCGGATACTGGAAGAGGGCATCGCATCGAAAGCATCCGATATCGATGTCGTTTATCTCACGGGCTACGGCTTCCCGATCTTCCGCGGCGGTCCAATGTTCTATGCCGACACCGTAGGCCTTTACAACGTGGCGCAAGCGACGCGCCGCTACGCCAAGGGGTATCGCGGCGAAGCGTGGCAAACGGCCCCGTCGCTCGAGCGGCTGGCCGAAGTGGGCAAAGGTTTCAACGATTGATGTGGAGCACGAATATGACTGAAGCAGTGATTGTTTCCACCGCTCGGACGGCACTCGCGAAGAGCTGGAAGGGCGCTTTCAACATGACGCACGGCGCTACGCTCGGCGGGCACGTCGTCAGACACGCGATCGAGCGTGCGCACATCGAGCCGGGTGAAGTCGAGGACGTTCTGATGGGCTGTGCCGTTCCGGAAGGTGCGACTGGCTGGAACATCGGGCGGCAGATCGCATTGCGTGCAGACTGCCCGGCGAGCGTGCCAGGTGCAACCATCAATCGCTTTTGCTCCTCTGGACTGCAGGCGATTGCGACGGCCGCGCAGCGTGTGATTGCCGGTGAAGGCGATATCTTCGTTGCGGGTGGTGTCGAATCCATTTCCTGTGTCCAGCAGGAAATGAACCGACACATGCTGAACGACGGCTGGCTTGAGAGGCACAAGCCCACCATCTACTGGAGCATGCTGCAAACCGCTGAAACCGTCGCCCGGCGTTACAACATTGGGAGAGATCGTCAGGACGAGTATGGCGTTCGAAGCCAGCAGCGGGCGGCGGATGCCGTTGCCGCCGGAAGGTTTGCGGACGAAATCGTGCCGATCACCACAGTGATGGGCGTCGCCGACGCGAAGACCGGATCACTCGGCACGCGCGAAGTCACGGTGTCTGTCGATGAAGGCATCCGTGCCGATACGACACTGGAAGGCCTTTCGAAAATTCGTTCTTCTTTGCCGGGAGGCGTGATTACGGCCGGTAATGCGAGCCAGTTCTCCGATGGTGCATCCGCTGCTGTCGTCATGGACGGCAAGCTGGCCTCCGCCCGCGGCCTGCAGCCACTCGGCGCATTCCGGGGTTTTGCCGTTGCCGGATGTGAGCCGGACGAAATGGGTATCGGGCCGGTGTTCGCCGTACCTAAGCTGCTTGCGAAGGCCGGTTTAACGGTCGATGACATCGGCCTTTGGGAGTTGAACGAGGCATTCGCTGTCCAGGTGCTTTACTGCGCTGACAAACTCGGCATTCCGATGGCGCGCCTCAACGTCAATGGCGGCGCCATTGCATTGGGACATCCGTACGGTGTTTCCGGCGCGCGCCTCGTCGGGCATGCGCTGTTGGAGGGTAAGCGCCGTGGTGCTCGATATGTCGTCGTTACGATGTGCATCGGGGGCGGCCAAGGCGCAGCAGGGCTGTTCGAAGTTTTTTGATGTCTGCGCAAGAAGCGTCGCAGAAACAGGAATAGTGCGGATTAGACACCATGGGTACGCTCAAACAATTATTCGATCTTTCAGGAAAAACCGCGCTCGTGACTGGCGGCTCACGCGGCCTCGGTCTTCAACTCGCCGAGTCACTCGGCGAACTTGGAGCGCGCATCGTTCTTTCTGCGCGCAAAACCGACGAGTTGCAAGAGGCGCAGGCGCATCTGGCGTCGCTCGGCATTGAGGCGGACTTCATCGCGGCGGACGGTTCCATCGACGCAGATATTCATCGTCTGGCTGACGAGGCGCTCGCCAGGTTGGGTCGCGTCGACATACTCGTGAACAACGCGGGCGCAGTCTGGAGCGCGCCAGCGGAGGACCACCCGATCGAGGCATGGGATAAGGTCATGAACCTCAACGTCCGAGGCCTCTTCCTGCTCACCCAGCAAATTGGCAAGCGGTCGATGATCCCGCGTGGATACGGCCGAATCGTCAACATGGCATCGATCGGCGGCCTCAGGGGAAATCCGCCTGATGCGATGAGCACCATTGCCTATAACGCGAGCAAGGGAGCGGTTGTCAATTTCACACGAACGCTCGCGGGTGAGTGGGGGCAATACGGCATCACGGTCAACGCGATTGCGCCGGGCTTTTTTCCGTCCAACATGACGCGGGGCTTGCTCACCCAATTGGGCGCGGACAAGGTTGCGGAAGGACTCCCATTACGGCGCATTGGCGATAGCGAGGATCTGAAGGGCGCCGTCGCATTGTTCGCATCGGATGCAGGCAAGCACATCACCGGACAGATCCTTGCAGTAGACGGTGGCGCGACTGCCGTACTATAACCGCGATACAGAGAGATACGGATGCCGAAGTATTGGGTAGATTTGGAGATCTTCGTTGCCGGGTAAAAACGGTGGGATCACATGGCTTCTGCGTCACCGCAGTACCGGAAAGACCCCGGAACAACCGGGCGCCAATGAAACCGGCACCTGACGACGCGTTCATACGGACATTGGGTGGTGGACGGAAATGAAGGCGGTGCAAATTGCAAGTACCGGTGGACCGGAGGTGCTGACGCCAGTCGATCTCGAAGTGCGACGTCCTGGTATTGGAGAGTTCTAGTCAAGGTCGACGCTGTCGGGATCAATTTTGCCGACACGGTTCGTCGCCGCAGTGCGCCTTAAAGTCCGAGATGGTTATCTGTTGTGCGGTATTCCTGCTGCTGATGTTTGCTACTGGCGAATCGGGAGTGTTCGGCCTCTCCCGGCTAGGGGCGATCCTGAAGGAGTTGAACTCGGGCGGTATGGCGTCGTTTCGGGCCTTGTCGGAGATTCGTGCCGCGCACATGGATGTCTGGTTTCAATTGAGACGAATCGAACTCGCGCAAAACGGTGAAGAGGTAGCCACATCAATCGGCACGATTCGCTCCGACGAAGAACGGTTGGTCCCAGGCGATTTCACTGACTGCCTGCTGCAATTTGAGGAACGACATGGACGTAATGCAACGGACTCGCTTTGCTGCTGCAGCAGCAGCTAATGCTGAAGATGCATCGATTTGGCGTTGGTTTTCCGCCCTTCTTGAAGAGCGTCGTATCCGGTGGCGTTACATGTTCGATAGTTGGGTCGTTAATGTCGATCGCACTCGTGTTGCCTCGGAGTTGACTTTCTATGATGCGATAAGGGCGGCAAAAGAGGAGGCCGAACAGCGGGGGCTAGGACGGCCTGACGAAAGGCCACCCCGGGGGCGCTGGCAAGGTAGGGATACAGAAGACGTAACACGATGCCGTTCCTATCGCTAATTCGCCTGGACGTCGCAAGATCTTGTGGTGCCTGCTGACTCCAGTTGCCCGCCTGCGCGACAGTATGTGAAATCGTGCGGTCAGATTTCGGCTCGTTCGGCCCCGAAGGGGTTGTGCAGGACCAGTGGTGATCGGAGATTGTTTCGCGCGAGATGATCTGCCGTCAAGATTGATTTCGTGACGTTTCCTCGGTCGGCGGAGTCAAGTGGCGAACCTATGCTGATGGCCGCGCGTTGAGTACCAGATCGCTCGCTGCGAGGGCAATGGCACGAAGTAACAGGTTGATTTTCGCAGTGAGACTGCTCTTTTCGACATTACTTTCTAAGTTTAGAAAATTCAATTCGACTCTCAGACTGAAGGGAATCACGCATGAAGATTCACGAGTACCAGGGTAAGGAAATCCTGCGGAAATTCGGCGTCGCGGTACCGCGCGGCAAGCCGGCGTTCTCGGTGGACGAGGCCGTCAAGGTGGCGGAAGAGCTGGGCGGCCCGGTGTGGGTCGTGAAGGCTCAGATTCACGCGGGTGGCCGTGGCAAGGGCGGCGGCGTGAAGGTGGCGAAGTCGATCGAGCAGGTTCGCGAATACGCGAACCAGATCCTCGGCATGCAGCTCGTCACGCACCAGACCGGTCCGGAAGGCCAGAAGGTCAACCGTCTGATGATCGAAGAAGGCGCCGACATCAAGCAGGAACTGTATGTCAGCCTCGTCGTGGATCGCATCTCGCAAAAGATCGTCCTGATGGGTTCGAGCGAAGGCGGGATGGACATCGAAGAAGTCGCCGAAAAGCACCCGGAACTGATCCACAAGGTCATCGTCGAGCCGTCGACCGGCCTGCTCGACGCCCAGGCGGACGACCTCGCCGCGAAGATCGGCGTGCCGGCCGCCTCGATTCCGCAAGCGCGCGCGATCCTGCAAGGCCTGTACAAGGCATTCTGGGAAACCGACGCGTCGCTGGCTGAAATCAACCCGCTGAACGTCTCCGGCGACGGCAAGGTCATCGCCCTCGACGCGAAGTTCAAC
>Ga0207695_10000625_pt1 | contig 70978 bp, 60 predicted proteins | sample KBSC54metaG_FD_184354 | JGI IMG/M metagenome (GOLD analysis project Ga0207695, IMG submission 184354) | Corn rhizosphere microbial communities from Kellogg Biological Station, Michigan, USA - KBS C5-4 metaG (SPAdes) (version 2) | ecosystem: Host-associated > Plants > Roots > Rhizosphere > Soil...
GTGTGCACCGCGCCGAGCGCGATCTTGCCGCCGAACAGCAGCTTCGCGATCCGCTGCGACTGCGGGCCCGAATACGCGAAGTCGAGACGCTTCGCGATGCCGCGCTCGAACACGTCGAGATGCTCGGGCAGCACGACGCCCGACTGCACCATGTGCAGGTCGTGCACCTTCGCGCTGTCGACGTCGGCGAGCGCCGTCGCGAGCAGGTCGGCCTGCTTCTGGTTGTCGCCTTCGAGGCACACGCGGTCACCGGGCCGCAGCACCGCTTCGAGCAACGCCACGGTGTCGCGCGCATCGACCCGCTTGCCTTGCGCGTAAACCGCGCCGGCCGCGAGGCGTGCATCGCGCGCCTGCCGCGCGTGATTCCATCCCGTCATGAACAGTTCTCCCGCTTCGATGGTTCAGCGGCATTCTAAGCCTGGCGCCGCCGCCGATTGATGATGTTGACGAATGCGACTCAGAGGACGCCGCGATGGATGCGGCCCGCGTGCGGGCAGCATCCGTCGGCCTAGCCGCCGACCAGCGCGCGCGTCGTGAAGAACAGCACCGACGGGCCGAGCAGGCAGCCGACGCCGGTGTGGAACGTCGCGACCAGCGCACCGTACGGGACGAGCCGGCGGTCGGTCGCGGCGAGCCCCGCGCTCACGCCGCTGACGGTGCCGGCGAGGCCGCCGAAGATCATCGCGGAACGCGGCGTCTTCAGGCCCATGAAGCTGGCCGCGACCGGCGTGCCGACCATCACGATGATCGCCTTCACGAGCCCCGTCGCGATGCTGAGCGCGATCACGTCGGAGCTCGCACCGATCGCCGCGCCCGTGACGGGCCCGACGATGTACGTGACGGCGCCCGCGCCGATGGTCGTCATGCTGACCGCGTCGGTATAACCGAACGCGCGCGCGATGCACGCGCCGACGATGAACGGCAGCACGGTGCCGAGCAGCAGCGACACGACGCCGACGAGCCCGGCCTTGCGCGCCTCGGTCGGCTGCACTTCGAACGCGGTCGCGACGATCGCGAAATCGCGCAGCATCGCGCCGCCCATCAGGCCGACGCCCGCGAACAGCGGCACGTCGGCGAGCCCCTTCTCGCCGCCGGTGAACGCGCCGCCGACATACGCGAGCGCGAGACCGATCACGATCGCGATCGCGGAGCCGTGCACGCGGCCGAACGTGAGCTTGCGCGACGCGATCGACGACAGCCACATGATCAGGCCGACCAGCGCGAACGACGCGACGAGCCCGTTGTGGGCGACGACTTTTTCGAGCATCTGCAGCATGGCGGCCTCCGTTACTGTTCTTCGAATTGCGGCACGCCCGCGAAGGCCGTGTCGTCGCGCCCCATGCGCACGAGTACCGCGATGCAGCATGCACAGATCGCGACCGCGCCGACGGCGGCCAGCAGCGCGACCGGGCCGCCCTTCAGCGCGGCGACGACGTTCTGGTTCGCGGCCATCGCGACGACGACCGGGATGTACATCGCGCCCCAGAAGCCGACGCCGGCCTCGGTCTCCGTCGGCAGCCAGCCGCGCCGGTGCAGCCACAGGCGCAGGCAGATCAGCAGCAGCATCGCGATGCCGACCCCGCCGACGTTGGTTTTCACGCCGATGGCCGTGCCCAGCAGGTCGCCGAGGAACAGTCCGGCCAGGTGGCAGAACGCCAGCAGCGCGGTTCCGTAGATGATCATGAGTCGTCTCCAGTCTCTTCGTGACGGGCGCCTGACGCATGCAGAAAGCGGGCCCGCACGTCGATCCCGTGCGCGGACTGTCTCCTGCGGCGGTGCGCCGCGGCCCGGCGGCCCGTCGTGCGGGCGCGTTCTCGGGCGGTCGATGGGATGATGCGGTTTCGGGCCGGACGCCGGATGCCGTAGACTGACCGAAGCAGCCGCCGGCACGACGCGGACCACGCGTCCGGTTCGCCCCGTTGCACGGGCCGCACCGGGGCGTGATCCGATACTAGCGCCGCAATATCCGGCCATTTATGAAGTTGTCGAAACCGATTCAGTGGATTTAGCAATGCGCCCGTTACCGCCCGAGCTGCTGCGCAGCTTCGTCGCCGTCGCCCAGTCCGGCAGCTTCACCGCCGCGTCCGAGCGCGTGAGCCTGTCGCAGTCGACCGTCAGCCAGCACATCCGCCGCCTCGAGGAGCTGCTCGACCGGCCGCTCTTCGAGCGCGACACGCGCAACGTTCACCTGTCGCAGCACGGCGACGCGCTGTTCCGCTACGCGGTGCGCATCCTCGAACTGATGGACGAAGCCGTCACGTCGGTGTGCGGGCCGCCGCTGTCGGGCAAGGTGCGGCTCGCGATGTCGGAGGATTTCGCGTCGACGCACCTGACGTCTGCGCTCGCGAGCTTCGTGCAGCGCAATCCGGAAGTCGAGCTCGCGATCTCGACCGGGCTGTCGGGCGACCTGTTCGACGCACTCGACGAAGGTCGGCACGATCTGGTGTTCGCGAAGCGCATCGCGGGCAGCCGGCGCGGCCGCGTGATCCGCAGCGAGCCGCTGTACTGGTGCACCGGCCCCGATTCGCGAATCACCGGCCACGAGGCCGTGCTGCCGCTCGCCCTGCATCCCGAGCCGAGCGTGTCGCGGCGCCGCGTGCTCGAAACGCTCGACGCGATCGGCCGACCCTACCGGATCGCGGTGGTGAGCAGCAGCATCGCGGTACTGCGCGCGGCCGCAAGCGCGGGGCTCGGCGTCAGCGCGTTCGCCGGCTACGTGATCCCGGCCGGGCTCGCGCGGCTCGACGCGGGACTGCCCGAACTCGGCGAACTCGAATACGTGATCGACCGGCCGGCGGCCGCGTCGCGCTCGACGCTCGCGCTCGAAGCCACGCTGATCGCGGCGGCCGCGGAGTTGTAGCGGCAACGGCAGCGACGGCGGGCGACACGCATGCGCGGCCGTGCCCGCAACTGACAGCTTTGCCCGGAACGCGTCATCGTCCGCGCAGCACCCGCTCGCGACAATGGGCCCCATCGGAACGCACGGCAAACCGCCGCGCGCATCCGGTGTCCCGTCCCCTTGATCGGAGCGCACCATGAACGTCTTGCGATTCGCCGTCGCGACCGCAGCCGCCGCCCTGCTTTCCCCCGCCTTCGCCCAGACCGATGCCGCCGCGCCCGAACAGGGCCTGACACGCGCGGAAGTCATCGCCCAGTTGAAGCAAGCCTATCTCGACGGCGAACTGCCGACGAACGACGGCAACTATCCGCCGAGCGCCGCGACGCGCGCGCGCAACCGCGAACTCGTGCAGGCCGCAAGCCCCTCGTGGCTTGCCCGGACGCCGCAGGTACCGCAAACGGCAGCGCAGCAGTAGCCGACCTACAGCCCGGCCGATACGTGCCGCTGCAACGCGGTCAGGGCAAAAAGCTGCGGCGCCGCGCGTCGATCAGCTCGACGAGCAGCCGGTCGCGCTCGGCCGCCAGCTCCTGCATCGAATGCTCGCCCTGGATCGCGCGCAATTCGTCGGTCAGCTTGCGATCGACATCCGGATCGAACGAAGGCGTGCCGAGATCGTCCCACCAGCTCGTGATCGGCCCCGACAGGTGTTCGAGGAAGTGCGCGATCCCGCCCGCGCCGCCGCCGAGGTGATAGGTCAGGCACTGCCCCATCAGCCCCCAGCGCAAGCCGGGGCCCCATGCGACCGCCTTGTCCGCATCGGCCACGCTCACGACGCCTTCGCCGACGAGGTGATACACCTCGCGGAACAGCGCGGCCGCGAGCCGGTTCGCGACGTGGCCGGTCATCTCCTTGTTGAGGACGATCGTCTGTTTGCCGAGCGCATCGTAGAAATCCTTCACGCGCGCGATCACGTCCTGGCCGGTCGCGTCGCCGCCGACCAGCTCGACGAGCGGAATCAGGTGCGGCGGGTTGAACGGATGCGCGATCAGGCAGCGTTCCGGATGCTTTTCGCACGCGGTCTGGATGTCCGACATCTTCAGGCCCGACGAACTCGACGCGATCGGCACGTGCGCGGGCAGCACGTCGTCCATCTGCCGGTACAGCGCGCGCTTCAGGTCGAGCCGTTCCGGACCGTTCTCCTGCACGAAGTCGACGCCGTCGAGCGCGCGCACGAGATCGGCGTCGAACGACAGCCGCGCGGAAAGTTCGGCGGCCCGGTCGCCGAGAAACGCCGCCAACGCGTCGCGCAGCCGCGCGTCGGCTTGCGGCGCCGGATCGGTCGCGACGACGTCGAAGCCCTGCGTCAGATAAAAAGCGGCCCAGCTCGCGCCGATCACGCCGGCGCCGACGATCGCGATGCGTCGAATGTCCATGGTTGTCCCGTCTCGTTGGTCTGCTGATATCGCGGGGATTGTCGCATCGAATCGCACGGGCACGCGTTGACGCAAGTTGCAGATTCCCTCTTGAAATGTGCTGCGGCGGCCACTAATTACGCGTTGCCGGGCAGTGCTCCACGCAAACGCACTGCCCCCGTTTCGACCCAGTGGAGCCACCCGTCGCGCCCGCCGCAAGCGTCGCGCCGTCGCGTCTCCCGCGTTCACTGTTCCGGAGGATCAACATGAGCGGTATCCACAACGGCCAGGACCTGTTCGACGAATTCGCCCGTGTGCAGCGGCAGATGGCAAACCTGTTCGGCGAGCTCCCGTCCGGCATCCGTGCCGTGCGGCCGGGCGCATTTCCCGCGCTCAACGTCGGCGCCACCGACGATGCGATCGAGATCGTCGCGTTCGCACCCGGCATGGCCGCGGCCGACTTCGACGTGTCGATCGACAAGGATCTGCTGACGATCAGCGGCGAGCGCAAACCGGCGCCGCGCGGCGAAGGCGACGAAGTGCGCACGTATGCGCAGGAGCGCTTTCACGGCACGTTCCGCCGCGTCGTCGAGCTGCCGCAGAATGCGGACGCCGACAACATCAGCGCGCGTTACGAAAACGGCTGCCTGCTGATTCGCGTCGGCCGGCGCGAAGCATCGAAGCCGCGTGCGATCACCGTTCAGTAATCTTCAGGATACCGACATGAACACGAACCCGACCCTTGCCGAACGCCACGCCGCCACTGCCCACCCGGCTGCCGCGGAAGCCGCGCGACGGCCCGCAATCACGCCGGCCGTCGACATCGTCGAGAACAATCTCGGCGTCACGCTGCGGGCCGACCTGCCTGGCGTGCCGCGCGAGAACCTCGACGTGAAGGTGCACGACAACACGCTGACGATCGAAGCCGACACGCAGATCGACACGCCGGCCGACCTGCGCGTACGTCATGCCGAAGTCCGCGCGCGGCGCTATGCGCGTACGTTCGTGCTGAGCCCCGATCTCGACACGTCGAGGATCGACGCGAACCTGCGTGACGGTGTGCTGACGCTGACGATTCCGCGCCGCGAAGAAACGCGCCCGCGCCGCATCGACGTGACGGCAGGCAACGCGTAAGCGTCGGCGCGCCGAAGCGCGACATGTTGCGACATGCATGAAAAAGCCCCGCCGGGCGCGATACCCGGCGGGGCCTTTTTGCAACCGGCGACGCGCGCGCCGTATGCGAATTCAATCGAAATCGAACAGGTCGAACATCGATTTGCGGCGGCGCTGGCCGTCGTGCCGGTGACGGTCGTCGTGCGAGCGGCCGTCGCGCCCCCAGCGATCGCGAGACGCGTGGGTGTGGGCGTGGGCGTCGCGCGAAGCAGGCGGCTCGTCGCGCCGCGCCGGCGCATCGCCGCCCTCGCGTGCGATCAGCTTGTCGAGTTCGCCGCGATCGAGCCACACGCCGCGGCACGTCGGACAGTAGTCGATCTCGATCGACTGGCGCTCGGCCATCAGCAGGTCGGGCGTCTTGCAGACAGGGCATTTCATCGCGTTTCTCCTTTCCGTGCGAATTCCAGACGAATTCCATATCAAGGCGCGCGAGCCGGCCGTTGCGGCGGCCGGCATCCCGCGCGCCGGCTCAGCGGCCTTCCACCCGTGCCGCGCGCTTCGCCTTCGCGCGCCGCGCCAGCATGTTCATGCCTTCGACGAAAGCCGAGAACGCCATCGCCGCATAGATGTAACCCTTCGGCACGTGCGAACCGAAGCCTTCGGCGATCAGCGTCATGCCGATCACGACCAGGAACGACAGCGCAAGCATCACGATCGTCGGGTTGCGGTCGATGAAGCGTGCGAGCGGCTGCGCAGCGAACAGCATCACGGACACGGCGACGATCACCGCGACGAACATGATCGGGACGTGCTCGGTCATGCCGATCGCGGTCACGATGCTGTCGATCGAGAACACGATGTCGAGCATCACGATCTGGCCGATCGCGGCCCACATCGTCAGGCCGGCCGCGCCGCCGGAACCGCCGTCGCCGTCAACGTCGTGCGACACGTGGTGATGGATCTCGGTGGTCGCCTTCCACACGAGGAACAGGCCGCCCGACAGCAGGATCATGTCGCGCCACGAGAACGCGTGGTCGAAGAGCGTGAACACGGGTTCGGTGAGGCTCGCGATCCACGCGACGCTGCCGAGCAGCGCGAGGCGCATCACCAGCGCGAGCGCGATGCCGAGGCGCTGCGTGCGGGCACGCTGCGCTTCGGGCAGCTTGTTGCTGAGGATCGAGATGAAGATCAGGTTGTCGATGCCGAGCACGACTTCCATCACGACGAGCGTCAGGAGCGCGGCCCAGACGGCGGGGTCGGCGGCAAGCGTCAGCAGGTAGTCCATGAAATGGGCCGATACGAAAGTGGAAAGCCCGATGATATGCCGACCCGGACTTCGAAAAAATCAGAGAGAATCTGATTTTAAGTTCGGTTTTTCCGAAGTTTCGATCCGATGCTCAATTTCCGACATCTGTACTATTTCTGGGTCGTCGTGAAGGAAGGCGGCTTCGCGCGCGCGGCCGGGCGGCTCGACATGGCCGTGCAGACGATCAGCGCGCAGGTGCGCGAGCTCGAGAAATCGCTCGGGCACCAGTTGTTGCGCCCGGCCGGGCGCGGCGTCGCGATGACCGACGCGGGCCAGGCCGCGTATGCGCGCGCGGAGGTCATCTTCGAGATGGGGCGCCTGATTCCGGACGAAGTGCGCGCAGCGGCCAGCCAGCCGACCGTGCGGCTCGCGGTCGGCCTCGCGGACGGCATCTCCAAGCTCGCCGCGCATGCGATCCTCGCGCCCGTGCTCGACACGCCCACGCTGCGGCTGCTGTGCCACGAGGGCGAGCACGATGCGTTGCTCGCGGAACTCGCGCTGCATCATCTCGATCTCGTGCTGGCCGGCCAGGGCGCGCCGTCCGGTTCGAACCTGCGCGTGACGAGCGAGCGGCTCGTCGCGTCGCCGGTCGACTGGTATGGCCCCGCGGCGCTCGTCACGCCGGCCGCGCGGCAACGCTTTCCGCAATGTCTGGCCGACCTGCCCGTGCTGCTGCCGACCGCGCATTCGGCGCTGCGCGCGCGCCTCGACCTGTGGCTGGAAGGCGAACGGATCGTGCCGCGCGTGGCCGGGGAATTCGAGGACAGCGCGCTGATGGCCGTGTTCGCGGCGCGCGGCCTCGGCGTGTTCCCGCTGAGCGAACTCGGCGCGAACGACGCGTCGCTGCTGCGCGGCCTCAGGCGGCTCGGGCGCGCGGGCGACGTGACCGAGGAGATCCACGCGATCCGCTCGCGGCGCGGCGAACATCATCCGCTGACGTCGCGATTGCTGGCTTCCGCGCGGCCGTCGCCGGCCGGCTAGCGCCGGTTCGCGATCGTTCTCGACGGTAACGGTTCGCCGAAACTGTCATGGGCGGAAACAGCCGCCGAAGCGAACGCGACATCAAACGAAACTATAATGACGCCCCGGCCATCCGAGATTGCCACGCGCCCATTGCCGGCCCCGCCCTTGCGCGACGGCCGCCATCCGGTTGCCGCGCGACGCGCGCAACCCCGCGCGGCATCTCGCCGAGCCTTCTGAAAGACGCCATGCACAACCGATTTCGCCTGTTTTCCGTTTCGTGCGCGCTCGCGGCCGCGACCGTGCTGGCGGCGTGCTCGTCGCCGCCCAAGCCGATCTACCAGCAGGAACAGTTCGACGCGGCGACCAGCCCGTATGCGCATACGTTCCACTCGAAATCCGACGCGGCCTGCGAGGCCGCGCGGCGCGCGCTGTTGAGCCAGGGTTATGTGGTGTCGTCGTCGCGCAACGACGCGGTCGACGGCAGCAAGAATTTCCAGCCGAACAACGACATGCACGTCGTGATCGAGTTTCACGTGGTGTGCGCGGACGCGACCGCGGACGGCTCGTCGAGCATTGCGTACGTGAACGCAGTGCAGGACCGCTACACGCTGAAGAAGTCGAATACGTCGGCCAGCGTCGGCCTCAGCGTGTTCGGCTCGCTGTCGCTGCCGATCGGGTCGAGCGACGATGCGCTCGTCAAGACCGCGAGCGAGACGATTCCCGCCGGCGTGTTCTACGAGCGCTTCTTCAATCTTGTCGACCATTTCCTGAAGATCGACCCGGCCCGCCGCGACCGCGCCACCGTGAAGGCCGCCGAGAAGGAAGCCGTCACGCCGCTGCCCGAACCCGCGCCGACGCCGCAGGGCGAACCGCTGAAGATGACGACGCCGGTCGTGCCGACGCCGCCCGCGGCGCCGGTGCCGCTTTCGGTGCCGGGTGTCGCGCCGGGGTCGGGCGCGAACGCCGTGCCGGCCGCGGCGTCGGCCGTTGTCGCGCCGGCGGCGATGCGCGCGGCCGCGCCGGTGACGGCGTCCGGTTCGACGGCAGCATCGGCTTCAGCTCCCGCACCGGTTTCTGCACCTGCTTCCGGCACGGCGTCGCCGCCCGCCGTCGCGGCATCGGCGCCCACCGTTTCGGGGCCGGCCGCCACTGCGCCGGCATCGGCCGCGCCGGCGCCTGCGTCCGCGACATCCGCACCCGCATCGGCATCGGCATCCGCGCCGTCGAGCGCATCGCCTGCACCGGCGAACAAAACGCCCACCCCCGCCGCTGCGAACCCCGTCGCGTCATCCGCGCCGTCCGGCGCGAGCGCACAGGCCGCGCACTGACCGGCCGTCCTGACCGGCCCTCTGTATCGTCGCGCCCGGCCGCATCCGGCGCAGCGCGACGATATGCACCCCCTTCATCCCCCAGGAATTTCCGCGCGCCCGGCTGCCTGCCGGCTGCGTTTTCGCCATTGCGATAACGGGAACGTGACGTCGACGCGTCGCGGCAAGCGCTGCATAGCCGATGCCCGCGGTCGCCGAAATCGACGGTCGTCCTTCCGTCACCCGACCAACCCGCGTGCCGGCTTCCCCGCTTACCGCAACGTCGCGCGCAGCGTCTGCAGATGCTCGACGGTCGCCGTCACGCCGCCGCAGACGATCACGGCGATGTCCGATGCCGACGCAAGCACCGGCACCGGCCGCTCGAGCGCGGCCAGCGCGGCGCCGCACGCGGGCTCGACGACGATCCGGTGTTCGTCCAGGAACCGCAGCGACGCGGCCACCGCGTCCGCGTCGGACACGACGACGGGATGGATCTCGTGCCGCGTCGCCCATTCGACCGCCGCGTCGCACGGCCGCTTCGCACCGAGCGACGTCGCGATGCTCGTGATCGCCGCCAATTCGACCGGGCGCCCCTGCGCGACCGAGCGCGCATAGCAGTCGGCGCCTTCCGTTTCGGCCGCGACGACCGGCACGTCGTGCCAGCCATTGCGCGCCAGCCCTTCGAGCACACCGCACAGCAGCCCGCCGCCGCCGACCGCGAGCACGACCGCGTCGGGCTTCGGGCCGACGGCCGCCATCTCGTCGATCATCGTCGCGTGGCCCTGCCACAGCACGCTGTCGTCGAACGGATGCACGAACGCGTCGTGCTCGCCGAGCGCCGACTGCGCGAACGCGTTCGCCTCGGCCCAGCTCGCACCGTGCACGACCAGTTCCGCGCCCTCGACGCGAATCAGTTCGCGCGCGCGGGCCGACGCGCTTTCCGGCACGACGACCAGCACCGGCACGCCGAGTTCGCGCCCGCAATACGCAACCGCGATACCCGCGTTGCCGCCCGACGACGACACGAACCGCCGCGCGCCGGCCGCGTGCCGCGCTTCGCAGACGGCGCCGATGCCGCGCAGCTTGAACGAGCCCGACGGCTGTAGCGCATCGAGCTTCAGCCGGATGGTCCTGCCGAGCCGGCGGGATGCGATTTGCGAGCGGATATAAGGGGTCGGGATATGAAGCGGCATGGAACGAGACACGATCGGAACGGAGGGAACGCACGCGACTCGCGAACGAGTGCGGCAACGACGGTCATCGTACGGCACGCACGCCATGCTTTCCAATACCATCGAATGGCATTTGTTATGCTTCACAGGCATATCAACGAACCGGGACGGGCTCCGCATGCGCCAGATCGAACTGCGTCACCTGCGTTACTTCGTGGCCGTCGCGCAAGCCGGCAGCGTGATGGCCGGCGCCCGCGCGGCCGGCATCGTCCAGCCCGCGCTGTCGCGTCAGATCCGCGAACTCGAGGACGCGATCGGCACGCCGCTGCTGATCCGGCGCACCACCGGCGTCACGCTCACCGCGGCCGGCGCGAGCTTCCTGCGGGATGCGACCGGCCTGCTCGCGACGCTGCAGGACAGCCGCGAACGCGCGCTGCGCAGTGCGGCCGGCCAGCTCGGCGAACTGCGGCTCGGTGCACTGCCGAACTGCCTGCCGTTGCCCGTCGTCGCGAACGTGCTCAAGGCGTTTCGCGACGCATGCCCGGACGTGAAGCTGTCGATCGCGCCGATGCTGTCGGCCGAACAGGCGAACGCGCTGGTGCGCGGCCAACTCGATGGCGGGATCATGGCGTGGCGTCGTGACGAGGCGCCGCACCTGTCCGGCGTGCGGCTGCTGAGCGACCGTTTCGTGCTCGCGATGCCCGCGCCGCCCGGCGGACGCTTCAACGCGCCGCGCACGCTGGCCGACGTCGCGAACCAGCCGTTCGTCTGGTTCGACGCACAGCGCTCCGCCGCGCACCACCGGTTCCTGATGGCGCAGTGCCGGCAGGCCGGCTTCACGCCGCGCATCGCGCAGGTCGGCAGCGACATCCCGACGCTGATCGGCCTCGTCGCGGCCGGAATGGGCTGTGCGTTCGTGCCGGAAAGCGCGTCGCCGACGTGCCCGCGCACGGTTCGGCTCGTCGCGCTCGACGAGCTAGCGAGCCGCTTCGATATCGAGTTCGTGTTCGACGGCGCGGCGGCGGTACCGTCGCCCGTCGTCGCACGGTTTCTCGCCGCCGTGCGCGAGGCGGCCGGCGCACCGGATTGACCCGGTACCGGATACCGGTCAGGCGCGGCAAGCGCTTGAGCGGTGCGATTCGCGCCGCCGGCCGGCGAACGGATTCCGCCCTCCGAAATCGACGTTCAGCCGTTGCAACGCGCTAAACAGCGGCATCGCGCCCGCGAAAAATCTTTTTAAGCGATGACGACGGACGCCCCTGCGCCCGTATTTTTAAATTGACACCAAAAACGGCCGTTTAACGCCATTTCGAATTGTCATGTGCCGAAATATACTTCGCGCGCATCCACCCCTCGTGCCAAAGAGAGGATGCGTTTCCGCCCCGGTCACGGCCCCCCTGTGACCGGGGCTTTTTTTGCCTGTGCGCCGCGCCGGCAAAGGGTTTTCGGGCCGCGACGCGATGCCCGCGCCGGGTTGCAGCCAACGCATGAACGCCCCGTTCAATCCCCTTGGCACACGCCGCTGCGCAGTCGCCGGCTGGCTCCCGGATCGCCGCCCGCGGGCCTCGCGCACACGCGGGATGCGCTCCGCATTGTTGACATGGAATCAAGATAATTTCGTTCGCATGCGGCTTTTTCCGCAAAAGTAATGCAGGCACACTTCGCGCTGTCGTCAACGGCCCGTGCCGTTGTCCCTCGATTACAGGAGCCCAACGCGTGAACACCACGACTTCCTCTCCTTCCCGCCCGGGCGGCAGCGCCGCGCTGCCGCTGCTGGCGCTCGCCGCCGGCGCGTTCGGCATCGGTACGACCGAGTTCTCGCCGATGGGCCTGCTGCCCGTGATCGCCGACGGCGTGCACGTGTCGATCCCGCAGGCCGGCATGCTGATCAGCGCCTATGCGATCGGCGTGATGGTCGGCGCCCCGCTGATGACGCTGCTGCTCGCGCGCTGGTCGCGCCGCTCGGCGCTGATCGCGCTGATGTCGATCTTCACGATCGGCAACCTACTGTCGGCCGTCGCACCGGGCTACACGACGCTGCTGCTCGCCCGCCTCGTGACGAGCCTCAACCACGGCGCGTTCTTCGGGCTCGGCTCGGTGGTCGCGGCCAGCCTCGTGCCGCGCGACAAGCAGGCCAGCGCGGTCGCGACGATGTTCATGGGTCTCACGATCGCGAACGTCGGCGGCGTGCCGGCCGCGACCTGGCTCGGCCAGATCATCGGCTGGCGCATGTCGTTCGCGGCGACCGCGGGCCTCGGCCTGATCGCGATCGCCGGCCTGTTCGCCGCGCTGCCGAAGGGCGAAGCCGGCAAGATGCCCGACCTGCGCGCCGAACTGTCGGTGCTGACGCGCCCGGTCGTGCTCGGTGCGCTCGGGACGACGGTGCTCGGCGCCGGTGCGATGTTCACGCTCTACACGTATGTCGCGCCCACGCTCGAACACCTGACCGGCGCGACGCCCGGCTTCGTGACCGCGATGCTCGTGCTGATCGGCGTCGGCTTCTCGATCGGCAACATCGCGGGCGGCCGTCTGGCCGACCGCTCGCTCGACGGCACGCTGGTCGGTTTCCTGCTGCTGCTGATCGCGACGATGGCCGCGTTCCCGCTGCTCGCGAGCACGCATGCCGGCGCCGCCGTCACGCTGCTCGTGTGGGGTATCGCGACGTTCGCGGTCGTGCCGCCGCTGCAGATGCGCGTGATGCGTGCGGCTCACGAGGCACCTGGCCTCGCGTCGGCCGTCAACATCGGCGCGTTCAACCTCGGCAACGCGGTCGGCGCGGCAGCCGGCGGCGCGGCGATCTCGGCCGGCTTCGGCTATGCGGCCGTGCCGCTCGTCGGCGGGCTGATCGCCGCGGCCGGACTCGCGCTCGTGATGCTGCAGATGGCGCAGCGCCGCCGCGCACCGGCCACCGCGAATTCGTAATCGCGCCCCGTCCCGCGCCGGCACCTGGCTCGGGTGGGCGGCGCACGCGGTCCGGCCCTGCTGCGTCAGCGCGCGCCGGCGAACCCGCCGAAGAACGCACGCGCGTTCGCGTCGAGGCTGTCGAGGTGATAACCGCCCTCCTGCACGATCACCGTCGGCAGGCCGAGCGCGCCGATCGCGCCGCCGAGCCGCCCGAAACCGTCGGTCGTGACGGCGACCTGCGATTGCGGATCGTCCTTGTAGATGTCGAAGCCGAGCGCGAGCACGAGCGCATCGGGCTGGAACCTCGCGAGCGCGCGCAGCGCGTCGTCGAGCCGCTCGAAGAACACCGACTCCGGCGCGCCGTGCGGCATCGGCAAGTTGAGGTTGAAGCCGTCGCCCGCCCCCGCGCCCGTCTCTTCCTCGTAGCCGGCGACGACCGGGTAGAAGTTGGTCGGATCGCCGTGAATCGATACGTACAGCACGTCGTCGCGGCCGTAGAAGATCTCCTGCACGCCCTGTCCGTGATGCATGTCGGTATCGAGGATCGCGACCCGGCGATGGCGGCCGAGCAGCGATTGTGCGGCAATCGCCGCATTGTTCAGGTAGCAGAAGCCGCCGGCCGCGTCGCGGCGCGCATGATGGCCGGGCGGCCGGCACAGTGCGTAGGCCTCGCGCGCGCCGTCGTTGACGTCGGCCGCGGCCGCGAGCGCGCCCTGTGCGGACCAGTACGCGGCACGCCACGTGTTCGCGCCGACCGGGCAACTGCCGTCGGCGAGGTAGCGCGCGGCTTTCGCGAGTATGCCGCGCAGCGGGTTCGGGTCGCGCACGAACACGTTCGACATCACTTCGTCGCCCCAGTCGTCGGGCATCTGCTTCCAGTCGCGGTGCGCGTCCTCGAGAAAGCGCAGGTAGTTCATGTCGTGCACGGCCGCGATCGGCGCGGTGCCGCGGTCGGCCGGCTCGCGCACGTCGAAGTCGAGCGACCGCACGGCCGTGACGAGCCGCGCCGCGCGCTCGGGCACTTCCTGCGGTTCGCGCATCTGCCCGCGCGACAGGTAGCTGCGCGGATGGTGCAGCAGTTGTTCGGGATGGAAATAGGTTTTCATCGTTCGTCCTCGTCGGTTCGCCGCGTCATGCACCGTGCGCGGTGGTCGCCGTTTCGGCGCGCGCCAGCACCGCATGGAGCAGCACGTTCGTGCCGCGCGTCACGTCGTCGGGCAATGCATCCTCTGTTTCGTTATGCGACAGGCCGTCGACGCACGGGATGAACACCATCGCGGTCGGGAAGCAGCGCGCGAGCAGGATCGCATCGTGGCCGGCGCCGCTGACGATCCGCTCGTTCGTGTAGCCGAACGCGGCCGCCGCCTGCGCGACCAGCTCGACGCAAGCGCGATCGAACGGCGTCGCCGGGCTGCGCCAGCAGGTATCGATCGCGACCTGCACGCCGCGCGCGGCGGCGATGCGCGCGCACGCATCGCGCAGGTCGCGCTCCATCGCATCGACTTCGGCATCGTCGTGATGGCGCAGGTCGACCGTGAACGTCACGTCGCCGGCAATGGTGTTGCGCGACGCGTTGCGGATCCCGACCTGCCCGATCGTCGCGAGCCCGCGCGGCGCGTAGCCGGCGACGATCCGTTCGAGTTCGAGCGCGATCTGCGCGCTCGCGAAATATGCGTCCTTGCGATACGGCATCGGCGTCGTGCCTGCGTGCGCGGCGATGCCCGTTACCGTCACGTCGAGCCAGCGGATCGCCTGCCCGCCCGTGACGATGCCGATCGTCGTGCCGTTCGCCTCGAGCACGGGCCCCTGCTCGATATGCGCTTCGAAATACGCATCGACCGCTCCGCCCGTCGCGCGCGTGCCGCGATAATCGCATGCGTCGAGTGCCGCGCCGAGCGTGACGCCGTCGGCGTCCTGCTTCGCCAGTGCGTCGGCGAGCGGCAACGCGCCCGTGAACACGGCCGAACCGAGCATCGCCGGCGCGAAGCGCGCGCCCTCCTCGTTGGTCCACGACACGATCTCCAGCGGCTTGTCGGTCGCGATGCCGGCATCGTTCAACGTGCGCACGAGTTCGAGCGCGGCAAGCACGCCGTACACGCCGTCGAAGCGGCCGCCTTCGGGCTGCGTATCGAGATGGCTGCCGATCAGCACCGGCGCGGCCTGCGCATCGGCGCCGTCGCGCCGTGCAAACAGGTTGCCGGCTGCGTCGACGCTCACCGTCATCCTCGCATCGCGGCACCATTGCGCGAACAGGTCACGGCCGCGGCGGTCGTCGTCGGTGAGCGCGAGGCGCCGCACGCCGCCGCGCGGCGTCGCTCCGACGCGCGCCATGTCGGCCAGGCTCTGCCACAGACGTGCGCCGTCGATTTCCAACAGGTATTTCATCTGCACTCCGGATGAATTCGTTCTTAGCGGTTCAATGTGAGCCGAGCGCTTCGGCGGCGGCCGGCTGCGCGGCCCGGCGCGCATCGAGCGCGACGATGCAGAGCAGCGAGATGCCGGCGAGACATGAGTAGAACACCGCGAGCGGCCACCACTGACCCGTGAAGCGATGCGCGAGCCACGTGCCGACGAGCGGCGTCAGGCCGCCCGCGATCGCGCCGCAGATTTGATACGCGAGCGAGATCGCCGAATAGCGCACGTGCGCGGGAAACACGTCGCTCACGAAGCCCGCGATCACCGAGTAGAAACCGGCCATGCATACGACCGCGAGCGCGATGCCCGCGACGAGCGACGCGGACGTGCCGCCCTGCACGAGCATGAACATCGGATACGGCGACAACATCGCGAGCAGCGCCGCGAGCTTCAGGAAGCGCGCGCCGCCGATCCGCTCGGCGATCCATGCGGCGATCGGCTGCGCGACGAACTGGATGATCGCGACCGCGAACAGGCTGTCGAGGATCAGCGAGCGCGATACGCCGACGTACTGCGTCGTGTAAGCGATCATGAACGTGTTCGTGAAATAGACGCCCGCGATCCCGATCGTGTTCGCGCCGATGCACAGGGCCACGAGCCCCGACGCGGAACGGAACACTTCGGCGACCGGCAGCTTCACCGTGCGGTTCGCTTCCTTCACGCGTGCGAATTCCGGCGACTCGTTCACGCCGAGCCGGATCAGGATGCCGACCACGAGCAGCACCGCGCTCGCGAGAAACGGCAGGCGCCAGCCCCATGCGAGGAAGTCGGCCTTATCCATCGACGTGACCGCGCGGAACGCGATCAGCGACAGGATCAGTCCGGCCGGGCTGCCGAGCTGCGCGAACGACGCGAAGAACGTGCGGCGCCCCTGCGGCGCATGCTCGCCCGCCATCAGCACCGCGCCGCCCCATTCGCCGCCGACCGCGATCCCCTGCACGACGCGCAGCACGACGAGCAGCACCGGCGCGAGCATGCCGACCTTCGAATAGTCGGGCAGCAGCCCGACGCAGACGGTCGCCACGCCCATCATCATCAGCGTCGTCATCAGCGCCTTCTTGCGGCCGATGCGATCGCCGAGATGGCCGAAGATGACACCGCCGAGCGGCCGCGCGAAGAAGCCGACCGCGAACGTCGCGAACGACGCCATCGTGCTGACGAACGGGTCGTGCGACGGGAAATAGAGTTCGCCGAACACGAGCGCGGCGGCGGTCGCGTAGATGTAGAAGTCGTACCACTCGATCATCGTGCCGATGAACGCGGCCGTCGCGGCGCGTCCCGGCTGGCGGGCGGAAGGAAGGGACTGGGTCATGCGGGCTCCTGATACGCGCCGCGTTGCGGGCGACACGCAATATCGTGGTGACGGCCGTCTGTCGCGGCCTCGCGCCGCACGCTGCGGCACCCCTCCTTTATCGGCGACCGCAAATCATTAGTCAAATTTCAAGTTATTATTCGCTGTATAAATTTAACTAATGCCCACCCCGACGCCTCGCCCGGAGACCCGATGCGCCCCGACCTCGCCCCGTTTCTGAACGACCGTCTCGACTGGAACCTGCTGCGCACCTACCTGGTGATCATGCAGGAGCGCAGCGTGAGCCGCGCGGCCGCGCGCCTGCATGTGACGCAGCCGGCCGTGAGCCAGGCGTTGCGGCGGCTCGAGGACGCACTCGAGCGCCGGCTGATCGAGCGGCGCGGCGCGCACTTCGCGCCGACGCCGGCCGGCGAAGCCGTGTACCGGATCGCGAGCGACATTTACGGCGGCATCTCGCGCCTCGAAACGGAAATCGACGACAGCACGGCCGACCTGACCGGTTCGATCCGGCTGCTGACGGTGAGCCGCATCGAATCGCCCGTCTACGACGAATTCCTCGCGGACTTCCATCGCGCGTATCCGCGCATCGACCTGCAGATCGAAGTGATGCGCTCGTCGGACATTCTTTCGTCGCTGCTGCAGAAGACGGCCACGGCCGGGCTCGGCCTGTGCCGCACGCCGCACGACAAGCTGGAGATGCGCTGCTTCCTGCGCCAGCGTTATGCGATCTACTGCGGCCGCCATCACCGGCTATTCGGGCAGACGCAACTGCGGATGGACGATCTGCTCGCGGAGAATTTCGTGTCGTTCACGAGCGACCAGATCGGCGACAGCCTGTCGCCGCTCACCGTGTTCCGCGACCAGAAGGGTTTCACGGGGCGCATCGTCGCGTCGTCGCCGAGCCTCGATGAAGTGCGGCGGCTGATCTTCGCGGGCTACGGGATCGGCTGCCTGCCCGAGCACATCGTGCGCGACGATATCGCGCAGCAGCGGCTGTGGCGGCTGCCGCCCGACGACGGGCTCGTCGATGTCGACGTGTTCCTGCTGTGGCATCGCGACCGCAAGATGAACGCGGCCGAGCACGCGTTTCTCGACGCGATGGAGCGCTGCATGCAGCGCTATTCGCTCGCGGAGCGGCTGGGGAAGTAACGGCGCGAACGCGCCCGGGGAAAGCGCCGGGTGCACACGGCCCGGCGCGTCGACGACGTCAGAAGCGATGCACGATGCCGAGCTGCACGCCGCGCGCATTCGCGCCAGGATACGCGAGCGGCAAGCCGGGATTCGCCGCGCCGGCAAGCGTGTAGCCGGCCTGGTTCCGGTTGCGCAGGTACGACAGCGCGCCGTAGAAGCTCGTGCGCTTCGACAGGTCGTACTCGTACATCAGCCCGAGCTGGTCCGCGTTGTTGCCCTGCGACGACTGGTCGTGCAGATACGCGTAACCGAGCGCGACATAGTTGGCCGGGTTGAACTGGTACTTGACCGACAGCCCGTACACGCGCGAATCGATCCCGAGGTCGGCCCACTTCACCGCGGAGAAACCACCGTATACCGTCGCCTTGCCGATCGCATACGACGCGCCGGCCATGATCGTGCGATCGGTCGTGGTCGCCGTCGTGTTCTTCAGCCACTGGCCCGCGACGAACGCCGCGAACGGCCCGTGTTCGTAGGTCAGGTCGAACTGCTGGCTGGAGCCTGCCGAGCGCGCGCCGCCCGCATCGCCGAACCCGAAATACAGCCCGCCCTGGAAGCCCGCGATCTCCGGGCTCTGGTACGACAGCGTATTGCTCGTGCGGAACGCGAACACGGTCAGGTTGTCCATGCCCGACGCCTGCGTGACGCCGCCGAACGCATCCTGCCCGCCCTGGTCGTTGAACAGCGGCGAATTCTGCCGGCCCGCGCGCACCTTGCCCCACTGCCCCGCGATGCCGACCCACGCCTGACGGTTGAACATGCTGCCCGAACTCGCCAGCGAGCCGTCGTTCGGGTTGAAGCCGTTTTCCAGCGCGAACTCGATTTTCTGCCCGCCGCCGATATCCTCGCCGCCCTTCAGCCCGAACCGGCTGCCCCACTGGCCGCCCGAGCCGATCGCCGCCGTATAGCCGTTGCCGGTATTCACGTACTGCGCGAATTCGTCGATCACGCCGTACAGCGTGACGCCGTCCTGCGCGAACACGGCTCCCGAGCCGCCAAGACACACGGCTGCGACCGTCATCCGAAGAACGGCATGCGGCGGCCGTACCGGCGAAGCGCTCGCACGGCATTTCATTTGTTTAGTCATACTATTTGATGAAAAGAGAACGAGACGATGCCGGGCACGGCAATCGCGCCGCACCGGCATCGCAAGACAGGAAATGTGTGGACCACCCGGCGCTGGCAACACCCGGCCCGACGCGACCTGCTGCTCAGGCCGGCCGCCGGCCGGCCCGATGCGCGAGACGCGTCGTCAGTGGTGAACTTCGCCGCGTTCGAGCGGCAGGATCAGGCGCTCGGGGATGCTGCGCCGCGACGCGCGCGCGCCGATGTAATACAGCACGGCCGGCACGATCAGGCCGAGGATCCACGAGATGTCGGTGCCGCCGAGCGCGTCGACGAGCGGACCGGTGTAGATGTGCGTCGACATGAACGGCAACTGCACGAGGATGCCGACCACGTAGATCGTGATCGCCATCGCGTTCCAGCGGCCGTAGCGGCCATCCGGATCGGACAGCGCCGGCACGTCGTAGCGCGAGCGCGTGAAGCAGTAGTAGTCGACCAGGTTGATTGCGCTCCACGGCGTGAAGAACGCGAGCAGGAACAGGATGAACGCGGTGAATTCCTTCAGGAACGAATGGCGGCCCGCGAGCGCGATCAGCGTCGACACGCAGATCATCCCGAAGATGTACACGAGGCGGCTCTTCGACGACACGGCACCCTTGCCGCGAAAGCCGCTGACGATCGTCGCCATCGACATGAAGCTGCCGTATGCGTTGAGCGCCGTCACCGTCACCTTGCCGAACGCGATGCTGAAGTACAGCAGCGCGGCCACGGCGCCCGTCGAGCCGAGGCCGACGATATACGCCACTTCATGGTGCGCGAACTGGCTGCCGGCCAGCGCGGCCGCGAACACGCCGAACACCATCGCCGCCTGCGCGCCGATCACCGAGCCCAGGCCGACCGCGAGAAACGTCGCGACCGACGACGTCGAGCGCGGCAGGTAGCGCGAATAGTCGGCGACGTACGGGCCGAACGCGATCTGCCACGACGCCGACAGCGACATCGACAGCAGGAAGCTCGCGAGCGAGAAATGCCTGTTCGCGAGCAGCGCGCCGACGTCGTGGTTCGCGAACAGCTGCGAGAACATGTAGATGAACGCGACGATGCCGACCACGCTCGCGATCCGGCCGACGAAGTGGATCGCGCGATAGCCGAACACGGTCAGCACGACGATCACGGCCGCGAACAGCAGGATGCCGGCCGCGTCGTCGACGTGCAGCAGCTGCGCGACGGCCTGCCCGGCCAGCACCGAGCCGCTCGCGGAAAAGCCGATATACATCAGGCATACGAGCACGATCGGGATCATCGCGCCGTACACGCCGAACTGCACGCGGCTCGAGATCATCTGCGGCAGCCCGAGCTGCGGCCCTTGCGCGCCGTGCAGCGCCATCACGGCGCCGCCGACGAGCTGGCCGAGCAGCAGCGCGACCAGCGACCAGAACACGTCGCCGCCGAGCACGACGGCGAGCGCGCCCGTGACGATGGCCGTGATCTGCATGTTGGCCGACAGCCACAGCGTGAACTGGCTCAGCAGCCCGCCGTGGCGCTCGGCGTCGGGAATGAAGTCGATCGAGCGAACCTCGATCAGGCCGCCGGCTTTTCCACTGGAATTCGTTGACACGGGGAAATCTCCACAATACTCAGGACCGCAAATGGTTTGAAAAGACAGGAATCTGCGAGCCGCCCTTTCGGCTCTTCGGGTGCGGGGCGCCGTGGATCGCCGGCATGCGCCACGCACGCACGGTTTGCACGCTGGCGCGCAAGCGGCACGACGTGTGCCGACATTGCCAGCGGATGATCTTGTATATACAACTTGCGAGATATCGGTGATTACCCGATAACCGTCGATTTTCGAAATTGTTCTAACGATCGGGACGTGTCCGACTGGTTTTTCGTAAGTTTTGAGTTTGAAGAATGAAAGGCCTCGCGCTTGCGCACGATGCCTGTTTGCACGGCGAAGCAGTTTTGAGAACGCGCGATGTGCCGGGGGGCGGCCGATGTGCGCATCACGCGTTCGGCTCGCGCGCGCCCGACCCGATCTGGAGCGCCGGAATGTCATCGCCGGCGTCATCGAGCTTGCCGGTCGAATGCCGGCCGAGATGGCGGGTATGCATTCACCGCAGCGCTCGCCGAACAGTTCGGCGGGTGCTCCGTTTCAGACGAGCCGATCCGATGCGATGACCTGCACACCCGGCCGCGCATCGATCGCGGCGTCGACTAGCGCGCGCGCAATCCGCGACGCGGGATTCACGCGCCACTTCGCCGGCAACACGGGGCGGGCGACGTTCAACGCGAACACCAGCAGCCGCTCGCCGAGCCTGAATTCGTCGCGGCTGCCGCCGATCAGGCCCGGCCGCACATAAGTGAGCGACGCGAACCCGACGCCGGCCAGCGCGTGTTCGACCTCGCCCTTGACGCGGTTGTAGAAGATGCGCGACGCCGGGTCCGCGCCGAGTGCCGAGTTCAGCACGTAGGCCGGCGTGCCGTGCCGGTGCGCGAGCCGCGCGACCGCGAGCGGATAGTCGTGATCGACGCGCCGGAATGCGGCCTGCGAACCGGCAGCGCGCATCGTGGTGCCGAGCGTGCAGATCACCGCATCGGCCTGCCACCAGTCGGCCGCGTCGGGCAGATGATCGAAATCGACCTCCAGCGCGCGCATCTTCGGATGCGGCGACAACGGCCGGCGCGCGAGGACGACCACGTGATCGACCCGCGCATCGGCAAGCGCGACTTCGAGGACGTGGCGCCCGACGAGCCCGGTCGCGCCGACGAGCAGCAGTTTCATGTCCGGTTCTTCCGTGTGGAGCCTGCGTTGGCGGGCCGGGAGCGGCCCGGTTTCCGGCTATCGACATGATGGTCGGCCGACGTGGCGCCGGCAACCGTCCCGCATCTCTAAAAATTACAGGCCGCACTCATTCCATATCTCGAACTGGCCGCGTCACGCCGCCGGCTCCGGGCCATCGCATCTCAGATCATTAAGATCATGGTTATTCGATATTTGTGCGACGAACGATATAAAACCCATTCGCGGGCTTTTTTGCGTCGCCAAAGCCGTGCGCGATCGATTCGGATTTGCTTCGACGCAGGAACCGGCACAGCTCGCAGCAAACGGCACGACAACCTGAAAGCCGCCGATGCGCGTATTGCGCACCGGCGCCTCCGTTTCAGGGCGACGCGTCAAACATGCAACGCGTGCCCCAGCGCACGCAATGCCGCCTCCTGCAGTGCTTCGCCCAGCGTCGGATGCGCATGGATCGTGCCGCCGATGTCTTCCAGCCGCGCGCCCATCTCCAGCGACTGCGAGAACGCCGCGGCCAGTTCCGACACCCCGCACCCGACGGCCTGCCAGCCGACGATCAGGTGGTTGTCGCGCCGCGCGACGACACGAACGAAACCTTCGGTTGCCTGCAGCGTCATCGCGCGCCCGTTCGCCGCGAACGGAAACGACGCGCTCAGACAATCGACGCCGGCCGCGCGGGCGTCGTCCGGCGACCAGCCGGCCGTCACGATCTCGGGATCCGTGAAGCACACGGCCGGGATCGATGCCGGCATGAACTTGCGGCGCCGGCCGGCGATCAGCTCGGCGACCACCTCACCCTGCGCCATCGCGCGATGCGCGAGCATCGGCTCGCCGGCGACGTCGCCGATCGCCCAGACGTTGCGCATCGACGTCCGGCATTCGTCGTCGATCCACAGCGCCCGGCCGTTGCGATCGAGCGGCAGCGCTTCGAGCCCGAAGCCGTCGACGCGCGGCCGGCGGCCGACCGCGACCAGCACGCGATCGGCCGGCAGCGTCCGTTCGGCGCCGTCGGCCGCCTGCACGCGCACCGCGCCGTGCTCCGCGAGCCCGAGCACCTTGTGGCCGAGCCACAGCCCGACGCCGAGCCGCGCGAGCGAATCGGCAACCGGCCTCGCGAGCTCGGCATCGTACGCAGGCAACACGCGCTCCGCCGCTTCGACGACGCTCACGTCGACCCCGAGCTTGCGATAGACGATCCCGAGTTCGAGCCCGATATACCCGGCCCCGACGACGACCAGCCGCTTCGGCAACGTCATGGGCGACAGCGCCTCGGTGGACGACACGACGTGCCCGCCGAACGGCATCGACGGCAGTTCGACCGGTTCGGAACCGGTCGCGAGCAACAGGTGCTCGCAACCGATCCGCGCCGTATGGCCGCCGGCGACGACGTCGACCGTCTTGCCGTCGATCACGCGCGCGTCGCCGTGCAGCACGCGCACGCCGTTCTTCTTGAGCAGCGCGTCGACGCCGCGCGTCAGCCGGTCGACGATGCCATCCTTCCACGCGACGCTTTGCGCGATATCGATCTCGGGCGTGCGCACGCGGATCCCGAGCGCCCCTTCGCCTGCCTGACCGCAGGCCTGTTCGAATGCGTCGGCCACGTGGATCAGCGCCTTCGACGGAATGCAGCCGATGTTCAGGCAGGTGCCGCCGAGCCGGTCGCGCTCGACCAGCACGGTCGGAATGCCGAGCTGGCCGGCGCGGATCGCGGCGACGTAGCCGCCCGGGCCGCCGCCGATCACGAGCAGCGTGGTGTGTTCGTTTTTCATCGGCCTCACTCCACGAACAGCAGTGCCGGGCGTTCGAGCACCCCGCGCACGGCCTGGATGAATTCGGCCGCGTCCGCGCCGTCGACGACGCGATGGTCGAACGACGACGACAGGTTCATCATCTTGCGCGCGACGACCGCGCCGTCGCGGATCATCGGCCGCTCGACGATCCGGTTCACGCCGACGATGCCGACTTCGGGATGATTGATGACCGGCGTCGACACGATGCCGCCGAGCGCGCCGAGGCTCGAGATCGTGATCGTCGAGCCGCTCAACTCGTCGCGCTGCGCGCGGTTCGCGCGCACCGCATCGGCGAGCCGCGCGATTTCGGCGGAGATCGACCACACGTCACGCGCTTCCGCATGACGCAGCACGGGCACCGTGAGGCCCGCATCCGTCTGCGTCGCGACACCCATGTGCACCGCGCCGTAGCGTGTGACGACGCCCGCTTCGTCGTCGAAGCGCGCGTTGATCTGCGGGAAGTCGCGCAGCGCGATCACCATCGCGCGGATCAGCAGCGGCAGCGGCGTGAGCCGGCCGCGCGTGTCGCCGTAGCGGCGGTTCAGGTCCGCGCGCAACGATTCGAGCTCGGTGACGTCGATTTCCTCGACGTAGCTGAAGTGCGGAATGCGGCGCTTCGCTTCCTGCATCTTGCGCGCGATCGCACGCCGCAGGCCGATCACCGGCACGTCGGTTTCGTCGTTGCGTTCTTCGTAGCCGTGCGCTTGCGACGCACGCGCCGCACCGCCGCTCGTCTTCGCATACGCATCGAGGTCCGCGTGCAGGATCCGCCCGGCTTCACCCGTGCCGCGCACATAGCGCAACTCGATGCCCATGTCCCATGCGCGCTGACGCACGGCCGGCGACGCGAGCGGCCGTTCGCCCGGCGCGAGCGCCGCGCGCGGCTGCGCCGCAGGTTCGGCACGTTCCGCACGACGCGGCTCCGCGGGGGCGCGGTTCGCCGCACGATCCGGCGTCGCAGCGGCCGCAGGCGCTGCAGCCGGCGCGTCCGCCACCGGCACCGACCTTGCCGCCGCTGTCGTTTGCACCGGCGCCGCTTCCGCCTTCGCCTTCGCATCCCGCACCGGCGCACCCTGCTTCAGATTGCCGTCGCCTTCGACCTCGAGGCGAATCAGCTCGCTGCCGACCGCCATCATCTCGCCGATCCGGCCGCCGAGCTCCAGCACCTTGCCCGACACCGGCGACGGAATCTCGACCGCCGCCTTGTCGGTCATCACGTCGGCGAGCGGCTGGTCTTCCGCGATCGTCTGTCCGACTTCCACATGCCAGGCCACCAGCTCGACCTCGGCGATCCCTTCGCCGATGTCCGGCATCTTGATGACATGAATCCCCATTTCACGCCTCCATCACGCGTCGCAACGCTTCGCCGACCCGGGCCGGGCCCGGAAAGTACGCCCATTCCTGCGCATGCGGATACGGCGTGTCCCAGCCCGTCGTGCGCTCGACCGGCGCCTCGAGGTGGTAGAAGCAATGTTCCTGAACCAGCGACACTAGTTCCGCGCCATAACCGCAGGTGCGCGTCGCCTCGTGCACCACGACGCAGCGCCCGGTCTTGCGCACCGACGCGACGACCGTGTCGAGGTCGAGCGGCCACAGCGTGCGCAGGTCGATCACCTCCGCGTCGATGCCCGTCTCCTCGGCCGCGGCGAGCGACACGTGCACCGTCGTGCCGTACGTCAGCACCGTCACGTCGTTGCCGGGCCGCACCACGGCGGCCGTATCGAGCGGCACCGTGTAGTAGCCCTCGGGCACCGCGCTCGCCGGATGCTTGAGCCACGACGTGACGGGCCGTTCGTGATGGCCGTCGAACGGCCCGTTGTACAGCCGTTTCGGCTCGAGGAAGATCACTGGATCGTCGTTCTCGATCGACGCGATCAGCAGCCCTTTCGCGTCGTACGGATTCGACGGCATCACCGTGCGCAGCCCGCACACCTGCGTGAACATCGCCTCCGGGCTCTGGCTGTGCGTCTGCCCGCCGTAGATGCCGCCGCCGCACGGCATCCGGATCGTCATCGGCGCGGTGAACTGGCCAGCCGAGCGATAGCGCAGCCGTGCGCCTTCCGACACGATCTGGTCGGATGCCGGGTAGAAATAGTCGGCGAACTGGATCTCGCACACCGGGCGCAGCCCGTATGCGCCCATCCCCACCGCCACGCCGACGATCCCGCCTTCCGAGATCGGCGCATCGAACACGCGCGACTTGCCGTATTTGTTCTGCAGTCCTTCGGTACAGCGGAACACGCCGCCGAAATAACCGACGTCCTGCCCGAACACGACCACGTCGCCGTCGCGCCCGAGCATCACGTCCATCGCGGAGCGCAGCGCCTGGATCATCGTCATCGGCTGCGTCGCCGTGCCTGTCTCGAGTTGCGCCATGGTCATGCTCCCAGTTCCTGGCGCTGACGGCGCAGATGCGCGGGCAGCTCCTTGTACACGTCGTCGAACATCGAGGCCGGCGACGGAATCCGGTCGTCGGCCAGCGACCCGTATTTCTCCGCTTCCTTCTGCGCGGCGATCACCTCGGCCTCGAGCTCGGCCGTCAGCGCGTCCTGCGCGCTGTCCGACCAGATGCCCTTGACGATCAGGTGGCGCTTGAAGCGGGCGATCGGATCGCCGAGCGGGAAATGGGACCAGTCGTCGCTCGGCCGGTACTTGGTCGGATCGTCCGACGTCGAATGCGCGCCCGCGCGGTAGGTCACCCACTCGATCAGCGTCGGGCCGAGATTGCGGCGCGCGCGTTCGGCCGCCCAGCTCGACGCCGCGTAGATCGCGAGGAAGTCGTTGCCGTCGACGCGCAGCGACGCGATCCCGCAGCCGACGCCGCGCCCCGCGAACGTCGTGCCTTCGCCGCCCGCGATCGCCTGGAACGTCGAGATCGCCCACTGGTTGTTGACGACGTTCAGCACGACCGGCGCGCGGTACACGTGCGCGAACGTGAGTGCGGTGTGGAAGTCGGCTTCGGCCGTCGCGCCGTCGCCGATCCACGCGGACGCGATCTTCGTGTCGCCCTTGATCGCCGACGCCATCCCCCAGCCGACCGCCTGGATGAACTGCGTCGCGAGATTGCCGGAAATCGAGAAAAAGCCCGCGTCGCGATCCGAGTACATCACGGGGAGCTGGCGCCCTTTCAGCGGGTCGCCTTCGTTCGACATGAGCTGGCAGATCATCCGCTCGAGCGGCACGTCGCGCGCGATCAGGATGCTCTGCTGCCGGTAGGTCGGGAAGCACATGTCGCCGTCGCGCAGCGCCATCGCGTGCGCGGTGCCGATCGCTTCTTCGCCGAGGCTCAGCATGTAGAACGAGATTTTCTTCTGGCGCTGCGCGATCATCATGCGCGCGTCGAAAATGCGGGTCTTGAGCATCGCGCGCAGCCCGGCGATCAGGCGCGCATCGTCGAGGTCCGGTGCCCACGGGCCGAGGGCGTTGCCGTGGTCGTCGAGCACGCGCACGAGGCTGCGGGCGAGATTGGCGGTATCCGCCGGGGCAACGTCGATCGGCGGGCGGCGGACCGCGCCGGCCGGCGATAGATGCAGATAGGAAAAGTCCGTCTTGCAGCCCGGGCGCCCGGTAGGCTCCGGCACATGCAGACGCAATGGCTCTGACAGGCTCATCGTGTCGTCTCCACGCTCGATTGTGTCTCACGCTGATAGGAGCGCACGGCCGGTTGCCGGCCTGCGCGCAGGCTGGCGCGCGGATAAGCACGCCAGCCTTGGAAATCTATGCAATGCCGCGCCGGCCGTCGATGACCAACCCGCTCGATCGCGGTGAGCATATTTGCCATGATAGGCGCGGGACGGCGGAATGTTATGCCTGTCGCGGCTGGCGGTCGCGCGCGCTTGTGTCGGTTGCATGGTCATCGCATCCGACGCGATGCCGCAAAAACAAAAAACCCGCGAGCGTTCGATCTCTCGCGGGTTTTCGGGCCTTCATGGAATCGCGTGGAAGCGTTCGTGGTGCCGGGGACCGGACTTGAACCGGCAAGCCTGTTAAGGCGGCGGATTTTCGTCACACTGCTTCTTTCGAAGCCGGCGTCGCGAGCGCGATGCCGTTCGTGCGCTGGACTATGCCTTCGCCGTCGCGCGCGGGCGTGACCGCTGCCCGTGCGCCTTAGGCGCCCCCCGTCTAGTCTCTACACCTTCCTCGCGGGAGCCGCGAGGCTTGGCTCGGCGTTGCCTCGATGCGCGCATCAGGGGTTTCGCCGAATTTGAAGGGTTCTGCACCGACCGTTTCCGGCCGGGCACTCAATCGTTTAAGTCCGCTATGTTTACCAATTTCATCACCCCGGCAAGAGGGCGGACGCGATTCTACCATTGCTTGCGCATACGTTCCCTTATTCGGACGACATGCATTGGGACGCGTCGTACGTGCGCGCGCCATCGCCGCTCGACGCACCATCGCATCGCACGCATTCATCCAGTGTAATCGGCGCCGATACGACACTGCCCGCGATTTCGTCCCGCGCCGCAATATCCGTCGATACAATCGAGTCCGCCTTGTCCGACGGTCGCAAACTGTCTGACGTTTGTATCGCGCCTGTTGCGAAACAAGCGTCGCGTACGTCATCGCGAAGTCACAAACGTTTTCGATAATCCCCCTGCCGAAAACGTTTACATCGCGCTACTTCATGACCTCGACCATCAAGGACGTCGCTGCCCTCGCGGGCTTCTCGATCGCCACCGTCTCGCGCGCGATCAACGCACCGCATACCGTCAGCCCCGCCACGCTGCAGACGATCCGCACCGCGATCGACACGCTGCAGTTCCGCCCGAGCCCGCTCGGCCGGCAACTGCGCGGCGAACGCACGCGGCTCGTCGGCGTCGTCGTGCCGACGCTGTCGAACCCGGTGTTCGCCGATTGCCTGCAAGGCATCGACGAACTCGCGACCGCGGCCGGCTTCAAGCTGATCCTGATGACGACCGAGTACGACGCGGCGCGCGAGCGTCACGCGATCGAGACGCTGCGCGAGCAGCGCGTCGAAGGGCTGATCCTCACCGTCGCCGACGCGGACACGCACCCGCTGCTCGACATGCTCGACCGCGACGGCCCGCATTACGTGCTGATGCACAACGACACGCAGCGCCGCCCGTCGGTATCGGTCGACAACCGCAGCGCCGCCTATGACGGCGTGCGGCTGCTGACCGCGCGCGGTCACCGCCGCGTGCTGATGCTGGCCGGTTCGCTCGCCGCGTCGGATCGCGCGCGCCAGCGCCATCTCGGCTATGCGCAGGCACTCGAGGAAAGCGGCGTCGCCACGCTGCCGCCGGTCGAAGTCGACTTCAACGCGCCCGAGCTGCCCGACGCGGTGCTCGCGCATCTGACCTCGCGCGCCACGCGTCCGACCGCCCTCTTCTGCAGCAACGACCTGCTCGCGATGGTCGTGATGCGCGGCCTGCGCCGCGCGGGCTTCTCGATCCCGGATGACCTGTCGGTGCTCGGCTTCGACGGGATCGCGATCGGCGAATTGCTCGCGCCGCCGCTCGCGAGCGTCGCGACACCGAACCGCGACATCGGCCGCCACGCGTGGCGGCGTCTCGTCGAATGCATCGGCGGCGCGACGATCGAACGCACGTCGCTGATCCTGCCGCATGCGGTACGCGACGGCGCGACGGTCGCGCCGCCTGCCACCGACCTGCAATTGCGCAAGGCCTGAACCCACCGGCGTGCCACCACGCACGCCGACCACCACATCACCCCAGCGCCACACACTCGCCCGGAGACCCACCGTGTCCTTTCGCCTGACCTCGCTGCTGCGCGCACTCGCCGCGCCGCTCGCCTGCGCCGCGCTTTTCGCCGGCGCACCCGCCGCCCATGCCGACGAAACGGCGATCTGCTACAACTGCCCGCCCGAATGGGCCGACTGGGCCGCGCAGATCGCGGCGATCAAGCAGAAGACCGGCATTCGCGTGCCGTTCGACAACAAGAACTCGGGCCAGTCGATCGCGCAGCTGATCGCCGAACAGAAGAGCCCGGTCGCCGACGTCGTCTACCTCGGCGTGTCGTCGGCATTCCAGGCGAAGGACAAGGGCGTGATCGCCCCGTACAAGCCCGCGCACTGGAACGACATTCCCGCGAACCTGAAGGATCCGCAAGGCTACTGGTTCGCGATCCACTCGGGCACGCTCGGCTTCTTCGTGAACAAGGACGCGCTCGACGGCAAGCCGGTGCCGCGCTCGTGGGCCGATCTGCTGAAGCCCGAATACAAGGGCATGGTCGGTTATCTCGATCCGTCCAGCGCATTCGTCGGCTACGCGGGTGCGGTGGCCGTCAACCAGGCGCTCGGCGGCAGCGTCGACAACTTCAAGCCGGCGCTCGACTGGTTCCGCAAGCTGAAGGCGAACGCGCCGATCGTGCCGAAGCAGACCGCTTATGCGCGCGTGCTGTCCGGCGAGATTCCGATCCTGCTCGACTACGACTTCGACGCGTATCGCGCGAAATACAAGGACAACGCAAACGTCGAGTTCGTGATTCCTAAGGAAGGCACGATCGCGGTGCCGTATGTGATGAGCCTCGTGAAGGGCGCGCCGCACGATGCGAACGGCAGGAAGGTGCTCGACTTCGTGCTGTCGGACGAAGGTCAGAAGCTGTGGGCCAACGCGTACCTGCGCCCGGTGCGCGCGCAGGCGCTCGGTGCCGATGTCGCCGCGAAGTTCCTGCCGGCGAGCGAGTATGCGCGCGCAAAGCCGGTCGACTTCGGCAAGATGGCTGCCGGTCAGCAGGCGTTCGGCCAGCAGTACCTGCAGGTGATGCAGTAAGCAGCAGGACGCCACCGATGCTCGATCTGACTTTCCCGCTGCGCTGGCGCGTCGCGCTCGTCGCGCCGGCACTCGCGATGTTCGCCGCGTTCTGGCTGCTGCCGATGGCGGCGCTCGTGCAGGTGTCCGCCGACGGCGCGTTTTTCTCTCAGTACGCGGCGCTGCTCGGCAATGCACGCTACATGAAGAGCCTCGGTGAGACCGTCGCGCTGTCCGCGGGCGTCACGCTCGCGACGCTCGCGCTGTCGACGATCTCCGGCCTGCTGCTCGCGCGCCGCGAATTCGCCGGCAAGCGCGTGCTGCTCGCGCTGCTCACGTTCCCGCTCGCGTTCCCGGGCGTCGTCGTCGGCTTCATGGTGATCATGCTCGCCGGGCGCCAGGGGCTGATCGGCATGCTGTCCGCGAAGCTCACGGGCGACAAGTGGGTGTTCGCGTATTCGGTCGCGGGCCTGTTCGTCGGCTACCTGTACTTCTCGATTCCGCGCGTGATCGTCACCGTGATCGCGGCCGCGTCGAAGCTCGACGCGTCGCTCGAGGAAGCCGCGCGCTCGCTCGGCGCGTCGCCGTGGCGCATCTTCGTCGACATCGTGCTGCCCGCGCTCGCGCCCGGCCTGATCGCGGCCGGCGCGATCTGCTTCGCGACCGCGATGGGCGCATTCGGTACCGCGTTCACGCTGGCCACCGACCTGAACGTGCTGCCGATGACGATCTATACCGAGTTCACGCTGAACGCGAACATCGCGACGGCGGCCGGCCTGTCGATCGTGCTCGGCATCGTCACCTGGGCCGTGCTCGCGCTCGCGCGCCGCTTCACCGGCCATACCGCCGCCGCCGCGGCCTGAGGATTCCTGCATGCAATCGCTTTCCGGCTCTTCCGCGCCGTCGCCGGCGCCCGCTTCCGCTTCCGCGCAGGCGAACGGTGTTGCGCGGCGCGCGCCGCGCGTCACGGGCGCGCGTGCCATCGCCGCGCTGCAATGGAGCGTCACGCTGCTGCTGTGCGCATTCCTGATCGTGCCCGTCGTGATGTCGGTGCTCGCGGGGCTGACCGTCAACTACTTCCGCGGACTGTCGAGCGGCCTCACGCTGCGCTGGCTCGAACAGGTGTGGCAGCAGTATCACGGCTCGGTCGCGCTGTCTCTATACGTCGCGTTCGCGACGCTCGCGATCGTGCTCGCGGTCGGCGTGCCGGCCGGCTATGCGCTCGCGCGCAGCAAGAGCCGCGTCGCGCGCGCGATCGAGGAGGCGCTCGTGCTGCCGGTCGCGCTGCCGGGCCTCGCGTCGGCGCTCGCGCTGCTGGTCGTGTACGGCGGCTTCACCGCGTTCCGGATGAGCCTGTGGTTCATCGTCGTCGGCCACGTCGTGTTCACGCTGCCGTTCATGGTGCGCGCGGTCGCGGCCGTCGCGGCAGGCGCCGACCTGCGCACGCTCGAGGAAGGCGCGGCCAGCCTCGGTGCATCGTTCGTCACGCGCTTCGTCACGATCGTGCTGCCGAACCTGCGCCCCGGCATCGTCGCGGGCGCGCTCGCGGTGCTCACGCTGTCGATCGGCGAATTCAACCTCACGTGGATGCTGCATACGCCCGACACCAAGACACTGCCCGTCGGGCTCGCCGATACCTATGCGTCGCTGCGCCTCGAAGTCGGCAGCGCATACACGATCCTGTTCCTGCTGATGACGCTGCCGCTCCTCGTCGCGATGCAATGGCTCGGCGTCGATCCGTCCGGCACGCGTGCACTCAAGCGCCGCCCGCGCTGACCCGCTGACCCGCCGACCTTTTCGCTGACATGAAACTCGATTCCACTCCCATCACCCTGACCGGCTGCGCGAAGACGTTCCGCGGCACGCGCGTGCTCGAACCGCTCGACCTGTCGATCGGCGCGGGCGAAACGCTCGTGCTGCTCGGGCCGTCCGGCTGCGGCAAGACGACGACGCTGCGCCTGATCGCGGGCCTCGACACGCCGGACGCCGGCGGTACGATCGCGTTCGGCAACGACGACGTGACCACACTGCCGATCGAGCGCCGGCAGGTCGGCATGGTGTTCCAGAACTACGCGCTGTTTCCGAACCTGACGGTACGTGGCAACGTCGGCTACGGGCTCAAGATTCGCAAGACCGAACCGCGCGCGCTGCGCGAGCGCGTCGACGAACTGCTCGCGATGATGCGGCTCGACGCGCATGCGGACAAGCCGATCGATCAACTGTCGGGCGGCCAGCGCCAGCGCGTCGCGCTGGCGCGCGCGCTCGCGGTGCGGCCGCGCGTGCTGCTGCTCGACGAACCGCTGACGGCACTCGACGCGAAACTGCGCGACGTGCTGCGTCGCGAGATGAATGCGCTGCTGCGCGAGCTCGGCGTGACGACGGTCTACGTGACGCACGACCAGGCCGAAGCGATGGAGCTCGGCGACCGGATCGTCGTGATGGGCGCGGGTCGCATCGAACAGATCGGCACGCCGCGCGACATCTACTACCGGCCGGCCAACCGCACGGTTGCGCAGTTCATCGGCACGCTGAACCGGCTTGGCGGACAATGGCGCGATGGCGCGCTCGTGACGACGGGCGGCGCGATCGTCACGCCGCATGCGTCCGACGAGTGGTTCTTCCGCCCCGAGGATGCGCAGCTCGCCGATCCCGCGCATGCGCCGTTGCGCGGCACGGTCGGTGCGTGCGCGTTTCTCGGCGAGCGCACACGGCTCACGATCGAGCACGCGGCGCCCGACGCGCTCGTGATCGACGTGCCGGGCCGCATCGCGCTCGCGCACGGCACGGCGGTCGGCATTACGATTGCACCGGAAGGACTGATCGCGCTTGGCGCGTAATGCGCTTCGAATGCACCACGCATGCACGCCCCACCGCGGCGCATGACGCCGCACCCACAATAACCAGACGATTCCGAGAACCGACGATGCTGCTAGCTCAAATCAGCGATCTCCACATCAAGCGGCCGGGCCAGCTCGCGTACCGGCGCGTCGACACGGCGGCCGCGCTCGCGCGCTGCATCGCGAGGCTGAACGCGCTCGTGCCGCGCCCCGACGCCGTGCTCGTCACCGGCGACCTGACCGATTTCGGCCACGACGACGAATACGCCAACCTGCGCGACCTGCTCGCGCCGCTCGAGATTCCGTACTACCTGATGATCGGCAATCACGACGACCGCGCCGGGCTGCGTCGCGCGTTCGCCGATCGCGCCGAACTGCAGGACGGCGAATTCGTGCAGTACGCGCTCGACGTCGGCGCGGTGCGCGTGCTCGCGCTCGATTCGCAGGTGCCCGGCGCGAGCCACGGCGACCTGTGCGAGGCACGGCTCGCATGGCTCGCCGCGCAGCTCGACGCCGCGCGCGATCGCCCGGTGATCGTCGCGCTGCATCACCCGCCGTTCGTATCGGGGATCGGCCACATGGACGCGCTGCGCCTCGCGCCCGCCGCCGCCGCGAAACTCGATGCGCTGCTGCGTGCTTATCCGAACGTCGAGCGCGTACTGTGCGGCCACGTGCACCGCACGATGTTTGCGCGTTTCGGCGGCACGCTCGCGTCGGCCGTGCCGGCGCCCGCGCACCAGGTCGCGTTCGACCTGCGGGCCGATGCGCCGTCCGCGTTCCGGCTCGAACCGCCGGCGTTCGCGGTGCATCGTCATGCGCCGGATACGGGGATGACGTCGCACCACGTGTATGTGGACGAAGGCGCCGGGCCGTATCCGTTCTATGAGCCGACGGGGGAACTGGTCGACTGACCGCGTGAAGCACATGCAATGACGGGCGGCCGGTTCTGCCGGTTGTGCCGGTTGTGCCGGTTGCGCCGGTTAGCCGCGCCCGGCAGGATTCACGGTGCTCCGGTATGATCGGCAGCCTCGGCAGGCGCCCGGCCCGCCTGCGCACCCGACACGTGCGCCGCGCGCCGCGCCGCCCAACTTCGCCCGCGCAGCCATGTCCACCGCCTCCACCGACCGTCCGACCGACGCCGCCTCGCCCCACTACTCGCGCAGCCTGCTATTGCTGCTCGCGACGATCGCGGGCGTGTCCGTCGCGAACATCTACTACAACCAGCCGCTGCTCGACAGCTTCCGCTCGGCCTTTCCCGACGGCGCGTCGTGGATCGGCGCGGTGCCGACCGCGACCCAACTCGGCTATGCGGCCGGGATGTTCCTGCTCGCGCCGCTCGGCGACCGTTTCGATCGCCGCGGGCTGATCCTGATGCAGATCGCCGGCCTGTCGGTCGCGCTGATCGTGGCGGCCGCCGCGCCGTCGCTGGCCGTGCTCGCCGTTGCGAGCCTCGCGATCGGCGTGCTCGCCACCATCGCGCAACAGGCCGTGCCGTTCGCGGCCGAGATCGCGCCGCCCGCCGAACGCGGGCACGCGGTCGGCACCGTGATGAGCGGCCTGCTGCTGGGCATCCTGCTCGCGCGCACGGCCGCCGGCTTCGTCGCCGAATATTTCGGCTGGCGCGCGGTGTTCGCAGTGTCGGTCGCGGCGCTCGTCGCGCTGGCCGCCGTGATCGTGCTGCGGCTGCCGCGCAGCTCGCCGACGTCGACGCTGCCGTACGGCAAGCTGCTCGGCTCGATGTGGCATCTGGCGGTCGAACTGCGCGGGCTGCGCGAGGCGTCGCTGACGGGCGCCGCGCTGTTCGCGGCGTTCAGCGCGTTCTGGCCCGTGCTCACGCTATTGCTCGCCGGCGCGCCGTTCCATCTCGGCCCGCAGGCAGCCGGCCTGTTCGGGATCGTCGGCGCGGCAGGCGCGCTTGCGGCGCCCTACGCGGGCCGCTTCGCGGACACGCGCGGCCCGCGCACGATCATCTCGCTCGCGATCGCGCTGCTCGCGCTGTCGTTCGTGATCTTCGCGCTGTCGGGCTCGAGCCTCGTCGGGCTCGTGATCGGCGTGATCGTGCTGGATGTCGGCGTGCAGGCCGCGCAGATCTCGAACCAGTCGCGCATCTATGCGCTGAAGCCCGAGGCGCGCAGCCGCGTCAACACGGTGTTCATGGTGTGCTATTTCATCGGCGGCGCGCTCGGCTCGTCGGCCGGCGTCGCCGCATGGCACGCGTTCGGCTGGACCGGCATGTGTGCAGCCGGGCTGCTGTTCACCGCGCTCGCGGGCTGGTCCCACCATCGCGGCGGCCGGCGCGCCTGAGCGCGACCGGCGGCGCCGGCATCACGCGTCGGCGCGCGGCGCGGCCGGTTCGCCCGCGGGCGGCGGTGCGAACGCCTGCGCCGGATCCATGACCACCGCCGGATCCATCACGGCTGCCGGCGTCGGTACCGCCAGCGGGACGGCGGAAGGCGCCAGGATGGGCGCCGCTTCCGGCAGCGCGATCTGATCGGGTGCGGACGCAACGTCCGCCGTCGACGCGGCCGCCACGACCGGCGAACCGACAGCCGCCGCGCGTGCCGCGGGCCGGCGCGCCGGATCGAACACGAACGACAGCCCGACGCTGCCGAGGATCGCGACCGTCGCGACCACGGTCGCCATCGTCACCGGTTCGCCAAGCAGCAGCGCACCGAGCGCGACCGCAACGATCGGGTTCACGTACATGCAGCTGCTCGCGATGATCGGGCTCGTGTGGCGGATCAGGTAGCCGTACGCGACATACGCGGCCATCGTGCAGAACACCATCAGGTACAGAAACGCGAACACGGGCCCGACGGCCAGCTGCTCGACGCGTTCGCCGAGCAGCCAGGCGACGAGCGTCGACATCAGGCCGCCGAGGCCGATCTGCAGCGACGTGGACAAAAACAGGTCGGACGGCAGCTTGAGCCGCGTCGCTAGATGCGCGCCGCCCGCCCAGAACAGCGCGCCGGCCAGCACGCAGATCGTACCGAGCGCCGAGTTCGCGGCCGCTGCACCGCCCGAATTCAGCACGACGATGCCGACCATCCCGAGCGCGACGGCCGCCCACTCGCCCTTCGTCACCGGCCGCCCGGCCACCGCCGCGATCACGGTCGCGAACAGCGGCACCGTGGCCACCATCACCGCGGCCGAGCCGCTGCTGACCGTGCGCATCCCGAGCGCGATCGTGCCCGACGACAGCGCGACGAGCATCGTGCCGACGATCGCCGAGTTGCGGATCTCCAGCAGCGTCGGCCATTCGGGCTTGCGCCGCAGCGCGAAGATGAACAGGCCGATCCCGCCGAGCAGGTTGCGCAATCCCGACAGCAGCAGCGGCGGAAACGACTGCAGCGCGAAATGCAGGCCGCTGTAGGTCGAACCCCAGACGAAATAGATGAACACGAGCGCCAGCGCGACGCGGCCGCCGCGGCTTTGCGGCAGGCGGATCCGGAACGAAAGGCGGGAGAAGAAATCGAGGAGACGGTCGAGCGGGGTCATCGTGCAGCCCGCCCGCACATCGCACCGCGTGCTCCGCTGAAAGACGCCGGCAATGCCGGCAAACGGTCCTGGCGGGACCGGGAAGGCAGAGCAAACATGCGGAACGACATGGCAGTGCGAACGGCGACGAAAGAGAACCGGCAAGCGGCGGCAAAGGGGGAAAAAAACGCGCGCAACCGTTTCGGCTGCGCACGCTCGGGATTATGGCATCAAGGATTCGAAAGCATCGTCAGACCTGTCTGAAAGGATAAGGACTGACGTTTCGGCGCGACATTTCCCGGCCGGCCGGCGGGTGAAATCCGGGGCCGGATTCGCGATGCGCGCACACGCAATTCATCGCTATCCGTAACGGTCGCACCAGACATCGGCCGAACAGCCAATCATGCGTGCCGGCCTTCGATTCACGCTTATCGTGACGGTCGGCATACCCTCCTCGTGCCGTCCGCAGCCTCCGTTCGAAACCCGCACCATCCATACAAAATTTTGTATAATCCAACCATTCTTCCGCCGAAGCCGGTCGTGTTCGTCGGCAGCGCGCTCGACGAGCTTCGCGGCTTTCCGCTGCCCGCGCGGCGTGATGCCGGCCACCAGATCGACCAGGTGCAGCGCGGCCTCGCGCCCGACGACTGGAAGCCGATGCGCACCGTCGGCGTCGGCGTGCGGGAAATTCGCCTGCGCGATGCGAGCGGCGCGTTCCGGATCGTCTATGTCGCGACCTTCGCCGATGCCGTCTACGTGCTGCACTGTTTCCGGAAGCAATCGGCACGCACGAACAAAACCGATATCGACCTGGCCGCCCGGCGTTATCGCACGTTGATGATGGAGTTGAAACGATGACCAATGAACGTTACACGAACGTCTGGGACGCAATCGAGGGTCAGCCGGCCGAGGCCGAGAACATGAAGCTGCGCTCCGAACTGATGATCGCGCTCAAGCAGCGCATCGCGCAGTTCGAACTCAGTCAGGCCCAGGCTGCGCAACGGCTGGGCGTCACGCAGCCGCGCGTCTCCGACCTGCTGCGCGGCAAGATCAACCTGTTCGGGCTCGATGCGCTCGTAAACATGGCCGCGGCAGTCGGCCTGCGCGTCGATCTCCAGGTGCGCGAATCCGCATGACGCGACGCATGGCGCATGATGCGCGATGCAGCGCGGCACGCGCATGTGCCGCAATGCCGGGCCATGCGCCGCTTACGATCCGCCGAACCAGTTGTATCCCTGATCGACCCAGTAGCCGCCCGGAAACGTATCGGTCACGAAGATTTCCATGATGTGCTTCGGGTTCTTGTAGCCGAGCTTGGTCGGCATCCGCAGCTTCATCGGAAAACCGAATTCCGGCGGCAGCCGGCGGCCGTCGTAGTCGAACGTGAGCAGCGTCTGCGGATGCAGCGCGGTCGGCATGTCGATGCTCTCGTAGTAGTCGTCCGCGCACTTGAAGCCGACGTATTTCGCGCGCGTATCGGCGCCCGCGCGCGCGAGGAACGCGCCGAACGGCGTGCCGCCCCAGCGGCCGATCGCGCTCCACCCTTCCACGCAGATATGCCGCGTGATCTGCTCCGCGTGCGGCAGCGCATACAGCTCGTCGAGCGTCCACACGCGCTTGCCCGTCACGCGGCCGGACAGCACGAGCCGATACGTCGACGCATCGACGTGCGGCACGTCGTCGATCCCGTAGTACGCGTTGAACGGGAACGGCCGCGTGATGTCGGCTTCGGTGTAGGTCGGCGCGAGCCGGTCGGGGCTGAACAGCCAGGCCTGCACGCGATCGTTCATGCGCGACACTTTCTCGAGGAACGTGTTGACCGACGCGTCGTCCTGCAGCGTGCAGCCGGTCAGCATCGTCAGCCCGCCGAGCGTCAGCACGCGCCGGTTGAAAAGCCGCCGCGACGGCATCTCGAGCTCGCGGCGCACGTCGAGTTCGAGCGACTTCCGGTCGAGGGTCCAGCGCGGCTGGCCGCGCCTGTTTTCGGATTCCGACATGATGATTTCCTTCGCCCGCGGCTCGCGGGTCAGCGGCCGCGCAGCATCGCGAGCAGCGAGCGCGGCACCAGCAGCGCCATTGCGACGTGTACGACAAAAAATGCGACGAGCAGCGACATCGCCCAGAAATGCACGACGCGCGCGTTGTCGTAACCGCCGAACAGCTCGCGCAACAGTGGGAACTGCACGGACTTCCAGATCGCGAGCCCCGACAGCACCAGCACGACGAGATCGACGATCGCGGTCAGGTACGCCGCGCGCTGCACCGCGTTGTAGACGCTCAGGTCGGCGTGCGACAACCGCCCGCCGAGCGCGGCGCGTACGTCGCGCCACACGGACGCCGGCGTGACGGGCAGCATCTTGCGCACAAGGCGCCCGGTCGCAAGCGACATCGCGAGGTAGAACAGCCCGTTGCCGACGAGCAGCCACATCGCCGCGAAATGCCATTGCAGCGCACCACCGAGCCAGCCGCCGATCGTGATGCCGTGAGGAAACGTGAACGGCGGATAGATCGGCGACGCGTCGTAGATGCGCCAGCCGGACAGCGCCATCAGCACGGCCGCGAGCGCGTTGAGCCAGTGGCTCGCGCGCACCCACAGCGGATGGATCGGGCGCGCGGGCGGCGTGGCGGCCGCGCGCCCTGTGGCGGGAACGGTTTGCATGATGAAAACTCCCGGAATGAGACGACGGAGCGCGAGACGGGGCCGGAGACCGGCCACGCAACGCATGCGCTGACGCGCGGCGTGGCGCGTGCCCCGCACGTCGGCCGGCACCGCGTGCCGTCCCCGGCACGCAGCGGCGGCACGCGCGTCGGCCGCGCTCCGTCCGTTTCCGTCAGTTCGACGGGGCCATCTTGTCGTCCGACTTCGGCTTGCCCATCGAGTCGTGCGACATCGCGTCCTTCTTCATCGCGTGCTTCTTCATGGCGCCCTTCTTCATCGCGCCGTCCTTGGCCATCGCGTCGTCCTTCGCCATCGCGTCGTGGCCCATCGCGTCCTTCGACATCGACGAACCTTCCTTCGACATCGCGTCGTTCTGCGCATACGCGCCCGTTGCGACCATGGCGAAACCGGCGACACAGGCTGCGATCAGTACTTTTTTCATGACATCTCTCCGAAACATGGGTTTGAGGAGCCGAATAGACGGAGGACGTCGCGGGAAATGACAGTCGTTTCGAAAATATTTTTCAGGGGCTGCCAAAAGTGCCGCAATGCTGCACCGCGCCGTCGTTGTCAGCCGGGCTGCAGGGCCGTGCGGCGGTGTCATGCATCGCGGCTTGCGCGGCAGACGCGCCGCCCGCAATGCTGCAACTGCACCGCGGCAACCGATCTGCCGCCGGTTGAAACCGCCGCAAAGCCAGTGTATCGTGTGCGCTGCTAACGCGGGGGTCCTGCAATGCGTTCGGTCAAACAACCGGCATTGCGGGTGAGAAATACCCTTTGAACCTGATCTGGATAATGCCAGCGCAGGGAAGCGTACGGATTCCGCCGCCATCCTTCTGACGAAATCCGCCGCCTCACCAAGCCTCGTCTCCTGCTTAGCTCGAGCCCCACATTCGTCAAGGGCTCCGGGCAAGCGCCGAAGCGCCTGTCCGGCGCTCACACAGGAGATTGCATGAACGCCAATCCGAAGTTTCTGTCCGCCGACGCCCACGTCGATGCCGCTGCCGTCGCGCCGCTGCCGAATTCGCGGAAAGTCTATGTGACCGGCTCGCAGCCCGACATCCGCGTGCCGATGCGCGAAATCACGCAGGCCGACACGCCGACCGGCTTCGGCGGCGAAAAGAATCCGCCGATCTACGTGTACGACACGTCGGGCCCCTACACCGATCCGGAAGCCAAGATCGACATCCGCGCGGGCCTGCCCGCGCTGCGCCAGCGCTGGATCGAAGCGCGCGGCGACACCGAAGTGCTCCCCGGCCTGTCGAGCCGATACGGCCTCGAGCGCGCGGCCGATCCGGCCACCGCCGACCTGCGTTTCCCGGGCCTGCACCGCAACCCGCGCCGCGCGCAGGCCGGCAAGAACGTCACGCAGATGCACTACGCGCGTCAGGGCATCATCACGCCGGAAATGGAATACATCGCGATCCGCGAGAACCAGCGTCGCGCCGAATACATCGAGAGCCTGAAGTCGAGCGGCCCGAACGGCGCGAAGCTCGCCGCGATGATGGGGCGCCAGCATCCGGGCCAGGCGTTCGGCGCTGCCGCATTCGGCGCGAATGCGCTGGCCGAGATCACGCCCGAATTCGTGCGCGACGAAATCGCGCGCGGCCGCGCGATCATCCCCGCGAACATCAACCATCCGGAATCGGAGCCGATGATCATCGGCCGCAACTTCCTCGTGAAGATCAACGCGAACATCGGCAACTCGGCCGTCACGTCGTCGATCGGCGAGGAAGTCGACAAGATGACGTGGGCGATCCGCTGGGGCGGCGACACGGTGATGGACCTGTCGACCGGCAAGCACATCCATGAAACGCGCGAGTGGATCATCCGCAACAGCCCGGTGCCGATCGGCACGGTGCCGATCTACCAAGCACTCGAAAAGGTCAACGGTAAGGCCGAGGACCTGACCTGGGAAATCTTCCGCGACACGCTGATCGAACAGGCCGAGCAAGGCGTCGACTACTTCACGATCCACGCGGGCGTGCGCCTGCAGTACGTGCCGCTCACCGCGAACCGGATGACCGGCATCGTGTCGCGCGGCGGCTCGATCATGGCGAAGTGGTGCCTCGCGCATCACAAGGAAAGCTTCCTGTACGAACACTTCGAAGAGATCTGCGAGATCATGAAGGCGTACGACGTGAGCTTCTCGCTCGGCGACGGCCTGCGTCCCGGCTCGATCTACGACGCGAACGACGAAGCGCAGCTCGGCGAGCTGAAGACGCTCGGCGAACTCACGCAGATCGCGTGGAAGCACGACGTGCAGGTGATGATCGAAGGCCCCGGCCACGTGCCGATGCAGCTGATCAAGGAGAACATGGATCTCCAGCTCGACTGGTGCAAGGAAGCGCCGTTCTACACGCTCGGGCCGCTCACCACCGACATCGCGCCGGGCTACGACCACATCACGTCGGGCATCGGCGCCGCGATGATCGGCTGGTTCGGCACCGCGATGCTGTGCTACGTGACGCCGAAGGAGCACCTCGGCCTGCCGAACAAGGACGACGTGAAGGAAGGGATCATCACGTACAAGCTCGCCGCGCACGCCGCCGACCTCGCCAAGGGTCACCCGGGCGCGCAGGTGCGCGACAACGCGCTGTCGAAGGCGCGCTTCGAGTTCCGCTGGGAAGACCAGTTCAACATCGGTCTCGATCCGGACAAGGCACGCGAATTCCACGACGAAACGCTGCCGAAGGATTCGGCGAAGGTCGCGCACTTCTGCTCGATGTGCGGTCCGCACTTCTGCTCGATGAAGATCACGCAGGACGTGCGCGAATTCGCGGCGCAGCAGGGCGTGTCGGAAACCGAAGCGCTGAAGAAGGGGATGGAAGTGAAGGCGGTCGAGTTCGTCAAGACCGGCGCCGAGATCTATCACCGTCAATAAGCGAACGAGCGAACGCGCGATCCGCAACGGAAACGCGTCGCGATGCACGAAGCCCGCTTTCGAGCGGGCTTTTTTACGCATGTCGCGTGCCCTGCGCATGTCGCGTGCCTGCCGGCGCACGGGGAAACAAATGATTACGAAACCGCGCCAGGCTTAACAAGTCCTTACAGCAGCGGCGCGGGACGGCGCGTAGATTGGAAACATGCGTGGCCGCCCGCCGGTCGCGCGTCCTCCGTTCACAACCACAGGACAACGATCATGAAATCGATTCGGCGTATTGGGGTATGCGCGCTCCTCGTCGCAACGGTGACAAGCCTGTCGGCCTGCGATTCGATGACGAGACGCCAGCGCGACACGGCAATCGGTGCGGGTGTCGGCGGCGTCGCCGGCGCGGCGATCGGCGGCAACGCGCTGTCGACGCTGGGCGGCGCGGCGGCTGGCGGCATCATCGGCAACCAGATCGGCAAGTAAAACGGCTAGACGCGGTCTGCCAGACGCGGCGCAACATTTCAATCAGACGGCGTTTCCGCAGTGCGGAAGCGCCGTTTTCGCATGCGGCGCCGCAACACGAGTACCGGCGGGCCGGAAATGATCCGTTACCGTTTTGCACACCGTGTCATCGGCGCGCGGCCTAAGCTTAAGCATCTGCCGATTGCCGGCTCCGCCGGAGAGACATCATGAACAGGACCCTCGTCGCCGCGGCGCTCGCCTGCACGACGCTCGCCGGCTGCTACTACCCGTACGGCTATTATCCTGGCGGCTATTACACGGCGGCACCGGTGCAGCCGGCGCCCGTGTACGTCGATCCAGCCCCCACCTACTACTATCCGGCGCCTGCGTACGCGCCCGCTTACGGCCCGGCGTGGGGCGGCTATTGGGGACCGGCGCTGTCGCTCAATTTCGGTTTCGGCGGACGCGGCCGCGGCTGGCGCCATCACTGATCGGTAATACCGCCGGCAGCCGACCCTCCGCCCGCAACCGGCGGTATTCTCGCTTCTTGCCGTTTCTTGCCGTTTCATCGAATCGTGAAACGACGGCGTGGTAACGCGGTGTAAGATCCTCCGCATCCCGTCCCTCTCCCTCCCGATCGATGTCGCCCAAGAACGCCATTCTGCTGACCGTGCTCGCTGCCCTGTGGGGCGCTTCGTTCCTGTTCATCCGGATCGGCGTGATCGATTTCGGCGTCGCGCCGCTGATGGCGCTGCGCGTGGGCATCGGTGCGCTGTTTCTCACCGGCTTTGCGCTGACGCGCTTCAAACCCGCCGATCTCGGCGCGCGGCTGCGCCGTCACGCATGGCCATTGTTCGTCGTCGGCGCGCTGAACTCGGGCATACCGTTCTGCCTGTTCGCGTTCGCCGAACTGACGCTGTCGGCCGGCCTGACGTCGGTGATCAACGCGACGACGCCGCTGTGGGGCGCGCTCGTGGCCTACCTGTGGCTGAAGGACAAACTGTCGCTGCCGCGCGCGCTCGGCCTCGTGATCGGTTTTGCCGGCGTGATCACGCTCGTGTGGAACCAGATCGCGAATGCGCACGGCGACACGGGCGCCGGCACAACGGCGCTTGCCGCCGCCGCGGCGCTCGGCGCGACGCTGCTGTACGGCATCGCGGCCAATTACACGAAGCGCAAGCTCAGCGGCGTCGACCCGCTCGTCAACGCGACCGGCAGCATGATCGGCTCGACCGTCCTGCTGCTGCCGTTCGCGATCGCCACTTGGCCGGCCGCGTCGGTCGGCGCGCACGCATGGGGCGCCGTGCTCGGCCTCGGCATCGCATGCACGGGCATCGCGTATTTCATCTTCTTCTACCTGATCGCGCATGTCGGCCCCGCCCGCGCGATTACCGTGACGTTCGTGATCCCGGTATTCGGCCTGCTGTGGGGCGCGCTGTTCCTCGACGAACACGTGTCGGCCGTGATGATCGAAGGCTGCGCGATCGTGCTCGTCGGCACCGCGCTTGCGACCGGCGTGATCAAGCGGATTCCCGGTCTGGGGCCGCGTAGCGGCGAAGCGACCTGAGAATCAAGGCGCATGCGCTGCCGGCCGTCGTGCGGTGACCGCCGACGGCCGAGCGCAACCGGTTCCCCCGGCGCGCCGGCATTCATCCGACGACGACGCCCGCCCGCGTGCGGGGCTGTCCGCCGCGGGTTTTCCCGCGCCGCCACGCACGCCATGCGGCCAGGACGCACGCTCATGCCGTCGCCCCATGCCACCGGATTGTCATGTGCTTGCGCGGCGCCCTTCGCTTCGTGGCGGTGATGCGCTGCGCGCACTCGGGCGGCGCCGGTCATCGCTGCGCGCCGCCATGGCCGCGGCCGTGTACCGCGTGCGTGTGGAGTTTCCCTGATACGCGCGGCGCCGCATTCCCGTTACACTCGGAACACTCATCCGCACAAGGCGGTCACGATGCCCCACGTTCTTTCGCGTCCGCCTGCGCATGCGACTGCTTCAGTGTGGCAGCGCACTGCCGCCCCGCCGCTCGCCCCTGGGCACCGTTGACATGAAGCCCGCCCACGACCTATCGCTCGATTCCCTGCTCGAACGCCTCACGCTGACGCCCGGCGGCTGGCTCGCCACCTATCGCACCACGACGCTACGCAGCGTGTTCCAGCCCGTGCTGTCGATCACGCACAAGCGCGTCGTCGGCTACGAGGCGCTGCTGCGCGTCGTCGACGCGAACGGTGCGCTGGTCTCGCCCACCGCCCTCCTCGACAAGACGCGCACAGATGCCGATGCGCTGCTGCTCGACCGGCTCGCACGCTGCCTGCACACGGCCAATTTCGTCGCGCAGGGCATCGGCGATGGCTGGCTGTTCCTGAACGTGACGCCGCGCGTGCTCGATTCGGGCCTCGTGCAGCGCGAGTTCGTCGAGGCGCTGTGCCGGCATTTCGTGTTGCCGCCGAACCGCGTCGTGCTGGAAGTCGTCGAACAGCCGTCGCGCGACGAAGCCGCGCTCGCCCGCACGATCGACATGATCCAGCATCGCGACTTCCTGATCGCGATCGACGATTTCGGCACGGGATTCTCGAATTTCGACCGCGTGTGGCGCGCACGGCCCGACATCGTCAAGCTCGATCGCTCGCTCGTCGAGCGCTCGACCGGGTCGGCCGACGACCGCCGCATCATGCATCACCTCGTGTCGATGCTGCACCAGGCCGGCGCGATGGTGCTTGCCGAGGGCGTCGAAAGCGACGACGCACTGCAGGCACTGATGGAGGCCGACATCGATTTCGTGCAGGGTTTCCAGTTCGGCCAGCCCGACACGTCGATCGCGCACGCGAGCGCGGCCGCGCCCGCGATGCTCGACGCCGCGTGGCAGCGCTTCATCGCGCGCCGGCACACGCCGGCCGTCGCCGAGCAGCCGGGCTTCGACGCGATCGAGCGGCTTGTGCTCACCGGCGCGGCCGCGTTTTCCGCGAGCGGCAACCTGCAGGATGCCGCGCAACGCGTGTTCGCGGTGCCGGCCGCGCGCCGCGTGTTCGTCACCGACGAGATCGGCGAGCAGTTCCTGCCGTCGATCGGCGCGCCCCCCGACGACGGCCACGCGAGCGCCACCCGCCTCTCGCCGCTGTTCCCGGAAACCCACAGCAACTGGTCGCGGCGCCCGTACTTCCAGCGCGCGATCGCCGCGCCGGGGCGCGTCGCGCTGATGGGCCCGCACTTCTCGCTGACGGAAGGCCGCGACTGCTATACGGCCGCCGTCGCGATCCGCGCGCAGAGCCGGCTCGTCGTGTTCTGCGTCGACTTCGTGCTCGACAGCGCGGGAACCGTGATGCGCTAGCCAGCCGGCGCGGCAGCGGGCGTTCGCCCGCGATGCCCGTCGAGCGTGCGGCCCTCCGGCCCATCCATTCGTCAGTCGACCACCTTCCCCCTGCCCGACTTCACCGCGCTGCGGCGCGACTTGTGCTCGAGCCGCCGCTCCTTCGACGCGCGCGTCGGTCGGGTCGCGACCCGCGCACGCGGCGTGAACGCGACGCCGGCGATCAGCGTATCGAGCCGCGCGAGCGCGGCTTCGCGGTTCTTCTCCTGCGTGCGGTATTCCTGCGACTTGATCACGACGATGCCGTCGCGCGTGATGCGCTGGTCGGACAGCGCGAGGAGCCGCTCCTTGATGACGGGCGGCAGCGACGATGCGCGGATGTCGAAACGCAGGTGGATCGCGCTCGATACCTTGTTCACGTTCTGCCCGCCCGCGCCCTGCGCGCGCACGGCCGTCCACTCGACCTCGGCCGGATCGAGCGTATAGCGGATCATCATCGCGAAGCCTCCATGCGGTGTCGTGCGAGTGCCTCGTCGACGCGGGCCGCGAGCCCCGAATCGCGCTGCGTGCGCGTCGCGACCGCCTGCGCCAGCACGCGCCGCGGCCCGATCACCTGCACGCGCGTGCGTGCCCGCGTGACGGCCGTATAAACGAGCTCGCGCGTGAGCACGCGGCCGAACGATGCCGGCAGCACGAGCGCGGCTTCGTCGAATTCCGAGCCCTGCGATTTGTGGACCGTCAGCGCGAACGCGGTTTCGTGCGGCGGCAGCGCGGCCGGCGACACCGCGCGCGCGGTGCCGTCCGCGCGCCTGAACCACACGCGCAGCACACCGTGCGCATCGGGCAGCGCGATGCCGATGTCGCCGTTGAACAGCCCGAGCGCATAGTCGTTGCGCGTCACCATGATCGGCCGCCCGGTGAACCAGTGCGCACCGACCGCGAGCGGCACGCGCGCCGCATGCCGCACGTGCGCGGCCACGAGCGCGTTGACGTGCTCCGCGCCGCGCAAGCCGCTGCGGGTTGCGCACAGGATCCGGAACCGGTTGAGCGCGTCGAACAGCGGCAGCGGATCGGGCACCGGCGCGGCCAGCGCGTCGCGCAATGCATCGAGGTAGGCGCCGAACCGCCGTGCGAGCCGCTCGACCGTCGACGACGCGAGCGACTCGCCCGCATCGTCGTGGAACGATGCGGCAGCCGCGTCGTCCGCGGGCAGCGCATCGAGCGCGGCCTGCACGTCGCCGCGGCGGATCGCGAGCGACAGCCGCCCGATCGGCGAATCGAGGCCGAAGCGGTAATTGCGTTCGAGCCACACGACGCAGTCGGCGAGCGGCGCCGGTGCTGGCGTGGCGGGCGACGCAGCGGTTACGCCGGGCAATGTCGACATGACCGACGCAAGCGCCGCATCGCCTGCATCGAACGACGGCAGCTCGACGGCGTCGAGCCACGCGAGTTCGTCGGCCTCGATCCATGCGGGGGCGTTGCCCGCATCGCCGATATCGCCGGCATCGGTCGATGCCGGACCGGCGGACGGAGATGGCGCGACATCGGCCGCGGCAACCGCGTCGTCCTGCGGTTCGTCGTCGAACAGCGACGCCTGTCGCGCATCGGCGCGCGGACGCGACGCGCGTTTTCGTGAAGCAGCGGCGGGTACCGAAGCGGAAGCCTGGGCCTGGGCCTGGGCCGCAGCGGAAACCGGATTCGCGGCAGGCACAGTCGCCGCCGCTTCGTCCGGCACCGGCAACGCCGCGACGAACGCCGCCTCGTCGATACCGAGCGCCTGCGCGATGCGCGTGCGCGCCGCGGCGGTAAACGCCGGCCGCGCGCTCAGCTCCGCGAACACGGCGCCCGCCTCGACCGCGGCCAGTTGATCCTTGTCGCCGAGCAGTACGAGCCGCGCGCCCGGCGCGAGGGCGTCGAGCAGGTGCGCGGCAAGCGCGACGTCGATCATCGACGCCTCGTCGACGACGATCAGGTCGTACGGCAGCGGATTGTCGCGATGGTGCCGGAAGCCGGCCGCCCCGCCGCCGCCCAGCAGGCGATGCAGCGTGTACGACGTGTCGGGCAGGCGTGCCGCGAGCTCGGGCGGCAGGTCCCCGGCCCGCGCATGCAGCGCTTCCTGCATCCGCTGCGCGGCCTTGCCGGTCGGTGCGGCCAGCGCGATACGCAGCCCCGGGTGCGCATCGAGCAGACAGGCCAGCACGCCGACGACGGTCGTCGTCTTGCCGGTGCCGGGGCCGCCGCTGACGATCGTCACGCGGCCCGTCAGCGCGACGATCGCCGCGACGCGCTGCCAGTCGACTTCGCCGGTCGCGGGCCCGAAGTAACGCGCGAGGTTGTCGCGCAGCCGTTCGGGCGACAGCCCGTCGTCCGGCACCGCGACGCCGGCCTGCGCAACCAGCGCATCGGCCAGCCGCCGTTCGTAATCGAAATAGCGCGACAGGTACAGGTGGTCGTGCCGATCGACGATCAGCGGCCGTTCGTCGCCGCGCGCGAGCGTGCCGAACGCGACCACGCCGCTCGCGGCGAGCGCCGCGCGGATGTCGTCGAGCGGCTCTTCGTAGCGCTGCGCGAGCGCGCCGAGCGCGACGCATACGTGGCCGCCCGCGGTCGCGCGGCTCGTCGCGAACGCGGCGCGCGCCGCCCAGCGCGCGGCCGCAGCCGGCGCGCCGGCGCGCCGTGCGAGGTCGCCGATGCGGCGCGCGAAGCCTTCCGCGAGCGCGATGCCGAAGTCGGCGGGCTCGGGCAGCCGCGCGACGAGGCCGCCGGTAAATTCGAGCGTGTCGTCGGATGCATTCATGCGCGGCCCCCTTCCATCATCCGGTCGAGTGCGTCGACGAGTGCGCGTTCGGGCCGCCGCGCATGCACGCCGGCCGGCTGGCCGCCGCTGCGCCAGTCGGGTCGCACGCCGCGCACGAACAGGTACAGGTAGCCCGCGATATGCGTGTCGTAGTCATAATCGGGCAGCCGCCCGCGCAGGTAGCGATGCAGCGCGACCGTGTAGAGCAGCGCCTGCAGGTGATACGCGTGATCGGCCATCGCGACGTCGAGCGCGTGCGGGCCATAGGCGTCCGGCGTCGTGCCGAGATGGTTCGACTTCCAGTCGACGATCCAGAAGCGGCCGTCGTGTTCGACGATCATGTCGATGAAACCCTTGATGAATCCGGCGAGCATGCCCGCCTCCAGTGCAACGTCCGGGTAGCCGTGCGCGACCAGCAGCCGGCGCAGCGCCGTCAGGTCGAGCGACGGTGCCGGGAACAGGAAGCCCATTTCGTCGAGCCGCTTCGCGGGATCGAGATCGGCGAGCCGCATGCCCGGCACGAGCTCGGTGCGCACCACATCGTCGACGAGCCGCACCATCATCGCCGGCAGGCGCGTCGCGAGTTCGGGCTCGGCCTCGACCGGCCGGTCGTGCAGCGCGCCGAGCGCGGCCTGGTGCCACGACTCGGGCTCCGTGAACCGGCTGAGTTCGAACAGACGGTGCAGGCACTCGCCCGCCGCCGCGCCGCGCGGGAACACGAGGATGTCGTCGTCCGGCGGTTCGGGCGCAGCCGGATCGGCCAATATGAGCTCGCCGTCCGGCATCGCCGCGGCAAGCGCATCGTGATCGGGCCGCAGCTCGTCGTCGGGCACGACCGCGACGCCGGCCTCCTCGCGCGCCATCGACGCGGTCAGCGAACTGAAGCTCGCCATCCGCCACGCATCGCGCAGCACGCGCGTCGCATGGCGCGCCGCGAGCGTCTGCGACGCGTCGTGCCCGGCCGCGAGACGCTCGCGGCGCGCGGGCACCGGCAGCGGCGCGACGCTCACGGGGCCGCCCGCGAGCGCAAGCCACGCGGCATCGAGCACCGCTTCGTCGGGCGGCTCGTCGAGCCACGCGTCGAACGACTGGCCGGCACCGGCGACGAGCCAGTTGAGCACGCTGCGCCGCGCTTCGCGCGTCGAGCGCGACGACTGGTACGGCCCGGCGACGACATAGCAGCGATAGACCGCGCGCGTGAGCGCCACGTAGACGAGCCGCGCGCGTTCCGCGGCCTGCTCGCGCATCGCCTGCCGCGCCGCGTGCGCGGCCGCCTCGTCGTCGCAGCCGTAATGCAGCACCGCGTCGCCCGCGTCGTCGTGATATTCGCGCGCATCGGGCAGCGCGGACGAAGGCGGCTCGCGCAGCCCGCCGTCGTTCAGGAACGGACAGAACACGATCGCGTATTCAAGGCCCTTCGACTTGTGCACGGTCACGATCTGTACAAGGTTGCGATCGGATTCGAGACGCAACTGCGCTTCCTCGCCGCCGCCGTCGAGCCGTTGCGCGGCGAGCCAGCGCAGCGTCGGCGCGATGCCCGGCTGCGCGGATGCGCGTGCCTGCGTCAGTTCGGCCAGGTGGTTGATGTCGGTCACGCGGCGTTCGCCGTCCGCGCCGGCCATCAGCCGCTCGGCGATCCGCAGCTCGCGCGCGAACGTGCGCCACATCACCGCGAAACCGCGCTCGCGCCACAGCAGCCGATACCGCGAGAAACGTTCGACCCAGCTCATCGCGTCGGCACTGTCGGCCGCGGACGCTTCGTGCGACGCATCGCCGTCGCCCTGTTCCATCCGCCACAGCGCGCCGGCATCGAGGCCGAACCAGTCGGCCGCGAGCGCCGAACGCAGACGCCGCAGGTCGCCCGGCGCATCGATCGCCGCCAGCACGCGTTCGAGCTGCTCGGCGTCGCCGGTCGAGAACACCGAGGCCTGCGCCAGCTCGACGCTGCCGATGCCCCACGTGGCGAGCACGCGCTTCACGAGGCTGCCCTGCCGGTGCGTCTGCACGAGCACCGCGATGTTGCCCGGCGACAGCGGCGTGTCGCCCAGCCGCACGTGCCCTTTGCGCGCGCCGCGCATCAGCCGCGCGATCTCGGCCGCGCAAGCCTGGGCGGCCTGCGCCTGCGCATCGCGCTTGAGCAGCGTGCCTTCGCCGCCCGGCAGCGCCCAGACCCGGAAATCGCCGGCCGGGCCCGGATCGGTTTCGTCGACGAACGGCGCACGCACGCGCGTGCCGGCACGCACCGCGTAATAGTCGAGCCCGTCGAGCACGAACGCGCGCGGATTCGACATGAAGAAGCGGTTGCACGCATCGACGATCGCGGGCGTCGAGCGCTGGTTGACCGCGAGCGTATAGCACGCGCTCGCGCTCGCGCGCGCCGCAAGATAGGTATGCAGATCGGCCGCGCGGAAGCTGTAGATCGCCTGCTTCGGATCGCCGACGAGGAACAGCGGCCCGCCCGGCGCGAAGATCCGGTTGAAGATCGCGAACTGCAGCGGGTCGGTATCCTGGAACTCGTCGATCAGCGCGGCCGGATAGCGCGCACGCAGCGTGTCGGCGAGCCACGGATGCGCATGCAGCGCGTGATACAGGTTCGCGAGCAGATCGTCGAACGACACGACGCGCCGCGTACGCTTGCGCTCGGCCAACTCGCCGGGCGCCATGTCGAGCCATTCGGCGATCAGCGCGAGCCAGCGCGCGCGCTGCGTTGCCTCGGCTGCCGCCACGGCCGCTTCGAGCGCGTCGGCCACGTCGAAGAACGCGTGTTCGGGCGTCGCGCCGCCTTTTTTCGTCGCTTTCACGAGCGCGGTGCGCGTGAGCTTCAGTGCGGCCTTCGGCAGCGCGGCCGTCGCGGCGCCCTGCGCGAAATGCGCGGCCCACGCCGCGAGCGCGTCGGCAACCGCGTCGGGCTTGTGCGAGCGCTGGTTGAGCGCGGGCTGCGCGGTGCGCAGCAACGCATCGATCGCGTCGCGTTCGGCCGCCCACATCCGCGCCGCCTCGGCGAAGCATTCGGCCGCGGCGGCCTCGGCCGATTCGTCCGGCTCGGTCACGCCGTCCCAGCGCAGCGCGGCGAGCGGCTTTTTCAGCCGGCGCGCGAGCTGCGCATCGAGCGCGGCCGGGCCGGCGCCCGATTCGACGAGCCAGGTCGCGAAGCCCGGCCAGCGCGCGGCCGCCGGTTCGACGCGCGTGCGCCAGAAGTCCGCCGCGAGTTCGAAGCGCAGCGACGCGTCGTCGGTCTCCATGTCGAACGCGAACGGCATCGCGGCCGCGAACGGCGCTTCCTGCAGCGCGCGCTGGCAGAACGCATGGATCGTATGGATCGCGGCCTGATCGAACGCGCGCAGTGCGCGCCGGATCCGCTTCGCGGCCGTGTCGGGGTCGAGCGCGCCGTCTTCGCCGAGCGTGGTCTCGAGCAGGCGCACGATGAACGGATCGCCGCCGTCGTCGCCCGTATCGAGCGCGTGCGCGAGCTGCGCGAGCCGGCCGCGAATCCGCTCGTGCAGCTCGGCCGTCGCCGCCTTCGTGAAGGTCACGACGAGGATTTCGTCCGCGCCGAGATCCTTTTCGAGCAGCAGGCGCACGTACAGCGCGCAGATGTTCCAGGTCTTGCCGGTGCCGGCCGACGCCTCGATCTGGTTGACGCCGTCGAGCGGGCACGCGAACACGTCGAGTTCGAGCGCCGGCTGCGGCTGCGACACGGCGCTCATGCGACCTCCTTCAGATGTTCGACGAGCGGCTCGAACACGAGCCGCGCGAGCGTGCCGAACGGCTCGTCGAGCGACGCGCGCGCGCCGCGCCATGCGATCGCGATGGCCGGATCGTCGGCTTCGCTCGCGACGCGCTCGTTGATCCAGACGCTCGCGGCCTTGGCTTCGCCGTCGGACACCCTCGCCCATGCACTGCGCGGGAAAAACCGCAGCGGCATGCGCCGCCCTGCGCGAAACAGCGCGGCAAGCGGCGCGAGCCGTTCGAGCGGCGCCGCGACGGGCGTCAGCTCGAACGCACCGCCGCTGCCGAACCACAGCGTGCGGCGCGGGCCGCCCGGTTCGACCGCGCAGTAGACGAGATGCGCGAGCCACGCGGACAGGTAGTCGCGCGCGCTCGACCGTGCATAGCGGTAGATGATCTGCCCGGCCGGCGTCAGCCGGTTCAGCGTGCCGTGCAGTTCGAGCGGTGCGCTGACCGCGTCGCCCGACAGCATCGCGTCGTCGGCGCCGAACAGCGCCTGTTCCGTATCGGGCCACGCGGGCACGATGACGAGCGAAAACGGCCGCCTCTCGATGCCGTCGGCCAGCGCACGGCGCACGTTCGACGCAAGCTGAGTCATCGAGCCGAGCGCCTGGTCGCGCCACACGGCGCCCGTCGCGCCGCCCGGCAACTCGGGGCTCGCGTCCGCAATGCGCAGCGCATGATCGTGCGCGGCCCCATCATCCGATTCGATCAGGAGCGGCAGTACACGCTCGGCGAGCGCATCACTGCCGGCGAAGTCGAGCGCGAACGGCTCCGTGTCGAGCAATTCGGCCTGCGCATCGGCGAGCACGATGCCGAGACGTGCGCGCAACAGCGCCCGCGCGGGATGCCGCCAGAAGCGTTCGAATTCGCTGAACGCGACGGGCTCGACCGGTTCCGCCGGCAGCGGCTGCGCGAAGAACGGCAGTTCGCGCGAGCCGTCGCGCGACGCGTCGGCGGCCAGCAGCGACGCAAGCGTCGCGCGCTCGGCGTCATAGGAAACGAGCCCGCTGCCGGGCTGGAAATACGCGGCCGCGAACGGTTGCAGCGGATGCTCGACGATGAACGCGCGCCGCGCGGCATCGACGGCGTCCGGCGCCGCGTCGGGCCCGGCCGTGACGAGCGCGAGATGGTCGAGCAGTTCGTCGACGAGTGCCGCGGGCGGCAACGGCGCGTTGTCGCGAATGCTGCGGCCCGTGTACGCGATCAGCAGCCGATCGCGTGCGGCGAGCAGCAGGTCGAGAAACAGGTTGCGCTCGTCGTCGCGGCGCTGTCGGTCGCCGAGCTTCGGCATCACGGCCATCAGGTCGAACTCGTCCGCGCGCGAGAGGCTCGGCAGCACGCCGTCGTCCATCCCGAGCAGGCAGACGACGCGGTACGGCAGGCCGCGCAGGCTCGTCAGCGACGAGAACGTGACGCCGCCCCACGGCACCCCGCCGCGCGCCGGATCGTCGAGCGCCGCTGCAAGCCCCGCGCGGACGACGGCCGCCGGCAGCGCTTCGTCGGGCGCGCCCTCCGTCATCGCGGCCAGCATCGCGTCGAGCGCGTCGCGCACGCCCGCGAGCGCATCCGCATACGCGGCGCCCGAATCGAAGAAGCGCGCCAGCGTGTCGGCGAACAGCTCGCTCCAGCCGCGCGGCGTGTGCGATTCGGCGAGCCGCCGCGCGAAGCCGTCGAGATCGTCGGTGAAACGCGCGAGCCGGCCGAGCAGTTCGGCCTCGCTGCCCGTGGCCGCCTCGATCGGCAGCCACGCGCCGACCGGCGCCGCGCCTTCGGGCATCGCATAGCCGAGAAAGAGCCGCGCGAGTGCGTCGGAGAACGTATGGCGCGGCGCAGGCACGGCCGCGTCGTCGCTCGCACGCGGCGACAGCCCGCGCCGCGCGCCGGCGGCCGCGAGCCAGGTCTGCACCGTCTCGAGCGCGGCCGCATCGATGCCGTAGCGCGCAGCCACCGCATCGACGCGCAGCCATTCGACCAGCTCCGGCGCGCCGACCTGCCGCTCCGGCAGCGCGAGCCAGTCGAGCAGCACGCGCGCGACCGGGTTTGCCTGCGACGGCGGCAGGCCGGTGATCCGGTAAGGCACGCGCGCGCCGCCGGCGCCGGCCGTGCCGAATACCGCATCGATCAGCGGTCCGGCCGCCGCGAGATCGGCCACCGCGACGAGCACGTCGGACGGCTGCAGGCTCGCGTCGGCATCGAACCACGCGAGCAGCCGGTCGTGCAGCACCTCGAGCTGGCGCGCGAGGCTGTGGCACACGTGCACCTCGATCCCGCGTTCGGCCGGCGCATCGCCGGCCTCGGCCTCCGGCTGCAGTTCGAGGATCGCGTTCTGCACGCGCGCGAGCCACGTCGGCGCGGGATTCTCGACGAAACGCGACGCATCGCCCACCGCGGCGCTTTCAGTCAGCTCATGCAGCATGTGCAGTTGCGCCTGCGTCTGCCGGCCCCACTCGGCGAGCAGCGGATGGCCGACTTCCTGGTAGTCGAGCCGGCCGGCCGCATCGAGCGCCTCGGCATGCGCGGCGGTCACGATGTCGAACCAGAATTCGCGGCACGGGTTCAGCGCGTAGACGCGCACGTCGATCCAGCGCGACAGCTCGCGCAGCAGCGCGACGTGCAGCGGCGGCATCGTCGGCAGTGCGAACACGCTGACCGATTCCGGCCAGTCGGCACGCGCGACCGCGTCGGCATCGAGATGGCGCGCTTCGACCAGGAAGCGGTGCGCGGGCGGCGTGCCGCTGTCGCTCAGTTCCGCGAGCAGCGCGCGCCACAGCGCTGCCTGCCAGCGCTCGTCGTCGCGTGCGGCGTCGCTGATCCCGCGCGGCGCGCCATCGCCCGCGAGCACCGACTCGCCGGCCTGCCACGCCGCCAGCCATTCGGGGCGATAGGTCAGGTAATGATCGAGCACGGCCGCGACGCGATGCGCGAGCTCGTAGCGCATCGCATCGTCGGAGGCGGACAGATACGCGGCGAGCCGCGGCGAAGCGAGCCACGGCGCGCCGTCGGCCGCCTGCGCGAACAGCCGGTAGCAGCGCCACACGAGACGGTCGGGCGCGAATGGCGAACGCGCGGGCACCGTCAGCACGCGGCCGATCTGCGCCCACAGCCATTGTGCGAGATACGTGAACTCGACGTTCGCGCACACGCCGTTGCGCGCGGCGATGTCGAGCTCGAGGCGGCGGCGCAGCGCCGCGCTCGGCACGATGACCTGTTGCGGCGCCCACGGGCCGTTGCGGGCCGGAAACGCGGCCAGATCCTCGAGCAGCGCGTCGGCCAGCGTTTCGTGACGATTCGAATAGAAGAGATGGAGCATGAGGCGGGCGTCGGATTCTCGCGCCGGCCGGACCGGGCGAACAGGTTCCCGAAGGATAGCAAATGGCCTGCCGCGGCGAGCATCGGCCGGATGGCCAGGTTTTGCGGACCGCGAAATACGATAGACTCGTCGCCAGTCAATTTGCCGCCCCCGGGCGTCTTCGTCTGCCATTCAGCCCATCGATGCGCTATTCGGTCGAAATCAGAAAGTTTCTCTACAGCCAGTACTTTTTCGGCGGCCTGCGGATCGCGGTCGGCGTTTCGCTGCCGGCCGTGCTGTGCCTGATCGTGTTTCACAACCGGGAGCTCGGCTTCACGATCTCGACGGGCGCGCTCGGCGCGTGCGTCGTCGACATGCCGGGCCCGCTCAAGTACAAGCACAACGAAATGCTCGCGTGCAGCGTGATCGGCTTCCTGGCCGCGCTCGCCACCGGCCTCGCGACACCGAACATCTTCGCGCTGTGGCTCACGATCGTGCCGCTCACGTTCGTGCTGTCGCTGATCGTCGTCTACGGCAACCGCTGGCCGCAGATCAGCTTCGCGACGCTGTTCATGATGGTGATGACGCTCGAGGAGCAATTCACGCCGCTGCAGGCGTTCGTCAACGCCGGCTGGATTCTCGCGGGCGGCCTCTGGTATACGTACTGGGCCACGCTCGTGTCGCGCTGGCAGGCGCGCCGGATCGAGCAGCAGGCGCTGGCCGAAAGCCTGTTCGCGTGCGCCGACTACCTGCTCGCTCGCGCGCAGTTCTACGACCTCGATGCCGATCTCGACGAGTGCTACCGCAATCTCGTCGCGCGGCAGATCACCGCGGTCGAAACGCAGGAAACCGCGCGCGACATCGTGCTGCGCAACCTGCCGAAGCTGCGGCGCGGCAAGCTCGATCCCGGCCGCACGACGATGTACAACCTGTTCATCAACAGCGTCGACCTGCACGAGCTGTTCGTCGGCGCGCACACCGACTACCCGCTCGTGCGCAACACGTTCGGCGGCTCCGATCTGATCATTTTCTACCGCGACCTGATCCGCAAGGCGGCCGCCGATCTCGAGGAGATCGGCCTCGCGGTGCTCGAAAACCGCGCGCCGCATTCGCGGATCAGCGTGAAGGCCGAACTGCGCGCGATCGAGTACGAGATCGAGCTGATGCGCAAGAAGAACTTCGCGGCCACCAACGCGGAAGCGTATGCGGCCGTGCTCGCGACGTTCCGGCGCATCTGGAGCGCGACGCGCCTGATCGAACGGATGCGCCGCAACCTGTCGGGCCACGCCGATCCGCAGCAAACCGAACTGAAGATCGACAAGGCGCTCACGCGCTTCCTGCAGCGCCGCCGGATGTCGCCGCTGCTGATCTTCTCGAACCTGAACATGAGCTCGCCGAGCTTGCGCCACGCGCTGCGCGTGACGATCGCGGTGGCGGTCGGCTTCTGGCTCGGCAGGCTGCTGCCGCTCACGAACGCGTACTGGATCGTGATGACGACCATCATCATCCTGAAGCCTGGCTATTCGCTGACCAAGCAGCGCAATGCGCAGCGTATCGTCGGCACGCTGATCGGCTGCGCGGCGAGCATCGCGCTGATCTACACGGTGAAGGAGCCGCACCTGCTGATCGCGATCATGTTCGGGTCGATGGTGATGAGCTACAGCCTGCTGCTGTTCAATTACGCAGCGAGCGTCGTATTCACGTCGTCGTACGTGCTGCTGATGTTCCACCTGCTCGCGCCGGGCAGCATGCGGATCATCGGCGAGCGCGCGATCGACACCGTGGTCGGCTGCATGATCGCGATCGCCGCGAGCCGGCTGTTCCCGTACTGGGAATACCGGCTGATGGGCAAGCAGGTCGCCGACATGCTCACGGCGACCCGCAAGTATTTCGAGGCCGTGTGGCGCGTCGGGCGCGGTGTGTCGCCGCCGCCCGTACCCACCGCCGACGGCGCGGCCGTGGTGCCGGTCATCGCCGCGGCGGTCGAGACGCCGGCCGCGAGCCTCGACGACGACTACCGCTACCGCCTCGCGCGCAAGGACGTGCATATCGCGTTCGCGAACCTCGGGCAGGCGTTCCAGCGGATGATGATCGAGCCGAAGGCGCACCAGCGTTTCGTGCCCGAGCTGAACGACCTGCTCGTGCAGACGCACGTGCTCGGCGCGCAGATCACGGCCGCCGCGCCGCTGATCCGCAACGCGTGCTCGGCCGACGGCGGCCTCGTCCACGACGACGCGCTGCAGCGCGGCCTCGCGGCCGTGCTCGACAATCTCGAGAAGGCCGAGGCCGGCGAGCCGCCGCCCGCCGATCAGCTCGAAGCGTCGAAGCAGATCACGCGCGATCTCGACGCGATGGTCGTGTCCGCGGAAAAATCCGCTGCGGTCGGCGCCGAACTCACGCACGACCTGAAGGTGCTCGCGCACCAGTGCAAGCAGATGCTCGCGTCGTCGCTGCTGATCCGCAAGGACGCGAGCGTGATCCGCCTGCCCGCCTGACCCTGCCCGACCGTTCCCGCCGATGGCCGGCCCGCGCACGCCGCGGCCCGGCCGCCGGCGTTCCCCGATTCAACGAACCCCGAAGCATGACCCGCCCGTTCCACTCGGCCCGCGCATCCGCCGCGCGACCGCCCCACGCCCTATTCCGCGCGTCGCGCCAGTCAGGGAATACCCGATTCCGGTTACCGGGCCCGGCTTGTTATCATTCGTTCACATTCAAGTTGTATATACAACTTGACGCAGTCGGACCGGTCCCGCTCGCCCGGTCCGTCGCATAACGATATCGGAGACTCGATGAAAAACTTGCAGCGCCACCTGAGCGCGCGGCACATCCGCTTTCTCGCGCTGGGCTCGGCGATCGGCACGGGCCTGTTCTACGGCTCGGCGTCCGCGATCCAGCTCGCGGGCCCGGCCGTGATCCTGGCGTACATCCTCGGCGGCGCGGCCGTCTACATGGTGATGCGCGCGCTCGGCGAGATGGCCGTGCGCGAACCCGTCGCCGGCTCGTTCGGCCATTACGCGACCGAGAACCTCGGCCCGTTCGCGGGATTCGTCACGGGCTGGACCTACACGCTCGAAATGGTGATCGTCGCGATCGCCGACATCACCGCGTTCGGCATCTACATGGGCTTCTGGTTTCCGGATGTCCCGCAATGGATCTGGATGCTCGCGGTCGTCGCGATCATCTGCGGGCTGAACCTGTGCCACGTGAAGGTGTTCGGCGAGCTCGAGTTCTGGCTGTCGATCATCAAGGTCGGCGCGATCGTCGCGATGATCGGCGGCGGCGTCGCGATCCTGCTGACCGGCATGCACTTCGGCCATTCGGCCGACGTGCCGACGTTCGCGAACCTGTGGAACCATGGCGGCTTCTTGCCGAACGGTATCGGCGGGCTGATCGCGTCGCTGTCGGTCGTGATCTTCGCGTACGGCGGGATCGAGGTGATCGGGATGAGCGCCGGCGAGGCGAAGGACCCGGAGCGCGTGATTCCGCGCGCGATCAACGCGGTGCCCGCGCGCATCCTGCTGTTCTACGTGCTGACGATGGTCGTGCTGATGTCGATCAGCCCGTGGACGGGCGTCGGCGGCGACGGCAGCCCGTTCGTGCAGATCTTCTCGGCGCTCGGCGTGAAGTCGGCCGCGACGATTCTCAACCTGGTCGTGATCAGCGCAGCGATCTCGGCGATCAACAGCGACATCTTCGGCGCGGGCCGGATGATGTTCGGGATGGCGCGGCAGGGCCAGGCGCCGCGCGTGCTGACGACGACGTCGCGACACGGCGTGCCGTGGGTCACGGTGCTTGTGATGGCGGGCGCGCTGCTCGTCGGCGTGCTGCTCAACTACCTGATGCCGAAGGACGTGTTCCTGATGGTCGCGGCGATCGCGACGTTCGCAACGGTGTGGGTGTGGCTGATGATCCTGCTGTCGCAGGTTGCGATGCGCCGCCGCCTGTCGAGCGCCGAAGTCGCGGCGCTGAAGTTCAAGGTGCCGCTGTGGCCGGTCGCGCCGGCACTGACGATCGCGTTCATGGGTTTCGTGATCGTGATGCTCGGCTGGTTCGAGGATACGCGCGTCGCGCTGTATGTCGGCGCAGCGTGGCTCGCGCTGCTCGCGGCCCTGTTCTACGCACGGATCCGCCCGAAGTTCGCACCTGCGTCACGTTGACGCACGGCTGACCTGCCTGCCCGGCGCGCCGGTTTCGGCACCCGCTTCTTTCCCGGCTCCGCGCGGCGACTGCCGCGCCGGAAGCTGCGGGCCTCCCCCTTCTCAGCATTGCACCGACGTACGCGGCCCGAGCGGGCCGCGCATCGGCACGTCAATGCGATGCCGCGCTCGTGGCCCCGGCCGGATGGGCCTCGTCGTACGCGTGCTTCTGCGAAATCGCGTTGTACAGGATCGTCCCGATCACGAGCAGCACGGCCACGACGATCAGGATGCTCACGTTGCGGACAGGGTTCTTCTTGCGCTGATCGTTCATGGTCGGGGCGATTCCGTCAAATTCGTCGAAGCGGGCATTCTACGCGCTTGCGCCACCACCGCGACTTCCCGTTTCCGATCCCCGACCCTGCCTTCCCTACCGCTTGCCGCAAGCTTTCATTTGATAATCGTTCCCATTTCGATCTAGAATCCAGAGTCTTTCATTCTGTAATGTTCCGGATCGCTCGGGCGGCAGGCGCGCCCCGGAACGCTCCCCTCGTCCACCTGCCCCACCGGAGTCTTCATGTCGAATCCGCGCACCCGCCTGCTGCCGCTCGCCGGCGCCCTCGCCCTTGCCGCGGCCGCATTCGCGCCGCCGGCCCATGCGGCCGAGGAAGTGAGCCTGTACACCACCCGCGAGCCGAAGCTGATCCAGCCGCTCATCGACGCGTTTACGAAGCAGAGCGGCGTCAAGGTCAACACGGTGTTCGTGAAGGACGGCCTGCTCGAGCGCGTGAAGGCCGAAGGCGCGCAGTCGCCGGCCGACGTGCTGATGACGGTCGACGTCGGCAACCTGCTCGATCTCGTCGACGGCGGGCTCACGCAGCCGGTGCGCTCGAAGGCGCTCGACGACGCGATTCCCGCGAACCTGCGCGGCGCGAACGGCGACTGGTATGCACTGTCGCTGCGCGACCGCGTGCTGTACGTCGAAAAGGACCTGAAAGTCGATGCGTTCCGCTACGAAGATCTCGCCGATTCGAAATGGAAGGGCAAGGTCTGCATCCGCTCGGGCCAGCATCCGTACAACACGGCGCTCGTCGCCGCGATGATCGCGCACGACGGCGAAGCCGCGACCGAGAAGTGGCTGCGCGGCGTGAAGGCGAACCTCGCGCGCAAGGCGACGGGCGGCGACCGCGACGTCGCGCGCGACATCCTCGGCGGCATCTGCGACGTCGGTCTTGCCAACGCGTACTACGTCGGTCACATGAAGAACGCCGAGCCGGGCACCGATGCGCGCAAGTGGGGCGACGCGATCAAGGTCGTGCGACCGACGTTCGCGAACGCGAAGAGCGGCGGCACGCACGTGAACATCAGCGGCGCGACGGTCGCGAAGCACGCGCCGCACAAGGCCAACGCGGTGAAGCTGCTCGAATACCTCGTGTCGCCGGAAGCGCAGGCGCTGTATGCGCAGGCGAACTACGAATACCCGGTGCGCGCGAACGTGAAGCTCGACCCGGTGATCGCGAGCTTCGGCACGCTGAAGGTCGATCCGCTGCCGCTGGCGGACATCGCGAAGCATCGCAAGCAGGCGAGCCAGCTTGTCGACAAGGTCGGCTTTGACAACTGACGCATCGCCCGCCGGCGCGCGCCGCCAGCCGTACCGGCCGCGCCTGCGGCTGCGCGCAGGCAGCTTGTGGCTGCTCGCGGCGCTGGCGATCGCCGCGGCGGTCGCGGCGCCGCTCGCGGTGCTCGTGGCCGCCGCGTTCGACGCCGATCTCGCGCACTGGCGGCATCTCGCCGAATTCGTGCTGCCGCAGGCGCTCGTCAATACGCTGCTGCTGCTCGCGGGCGTCGGCGCGATCGTGTCGATCGTCGGCACGGGCTGCGCATGGCTCGTCACCGCATACGACTTTCCCGGCCGCCGGATGCTGACGTGGGCGCTGCTGCTGCCGCTTGCGGTCCCCACCTATATCGTCGCGTTCGCGTATCTCGACCTGCTGCACCCGATCGGCCCCGTCCAGGGCGCGATCCGCTGGCTGCTCGGCTTCGACAGCCCGCGCCAGTTCCGCCTGCCCGACCTGCGCTCGCTGCCCGGTGCGATCTTCGTGCTCGGCTTCGTGCTGTATCCGTATGTGTACCTGAGCACGCGCGCGATGTTCGTCACGCAGTCCGCGAGCCTGCTCGAAGCCGCACGCACGCTCGGCGCGGGGCGCGTCGCGACGTTCTGGCGCGTCGTCGTGCCGCTCGCGCGGCCGGCGATCGCGGTCGGCTTGAGCCTCGCGCTGCTCGAAACGCTGAACGACATCGGCGCATCGGAATTCCTCGGCGTGCAGACGCTGACCGTGTCCGTCTACACGACGTGGATCACGCGCTCCGATCTCGCCGGCGCCGCACAGATCGCGCTCGCGATGCTCGCGATCGTCGTCGGCATGATCGTGCTCGAACGCTACGGACGCCGCCGCCAGCGCTACGCGCATGGCCGGCGCATGCGGCCGATCGCGCCGCGCCGCCTGACGGGCGCGGCCGCGTGGGGCGCCGCCGCGCTCGGCTGGCTGCCCGTGCTGCTCGGCTTCGGCGCGCCGGCCGCGTATCTCGCGGTCGAGACCGGCAAGCGTCTGCATCTCGTCGGCGGCGTGTCCGCGCAGTTGATGACGGGGCTCGCGAACACGCTGACGATCGCCACCGCCGCGACCGCCGCGACGCTCGCATGCGGGCTCGTCGTCGCATGGGCCGCGCGCGCGCAACGCGACAGCGCCCGCGCGGGCCCTGCCCGCGTGTGTGCGCGGATCGCGAGCCTCGGCTACGCGGTGCCGGGCACCGTACTCGCGATCGGCCTGCTGATCCCGTTCGCCGCGGCCGACCGGCTGTTCGGCACGGTGCTCGGCCGCGACGGACTGCTGCTGATGGGCTCGGCGACCGCGCTCGTCATCGCGTACACCGTGCGCTTTCTCGCGATTCCGGCCGGCAGCATCGAGGCCGGCCTCGCGCGCATCCCGCCGTCGCTCGAACAGGCATCGCGCTCGCTCGGCGAGACGACCGGCGGCACGCTGCGCCGCGTGCACCTGCCGCTGCTGCGGCCCGCGCTGACGACGAGCGCGCTGCTCGTGTTCGTCGACGCGATGAAGGAACTGCCTGCGACGCTGCTGCTGCGTCCGCTGAATTTCGACACGCTCGCGACCTGGCTGTATGCGGAAGCCGCGCGCGGCACCTATGAGGAAGGCGCGGTCGCCGCGCTCGCGATCGTGCTGGCCGGGCTCGCGCCCGTGATCCTGCTCGCCCGCACCCGCCACAAGATCGGAGCCTGAACCCGTGAACCTGCTCGAACTCGATGACCTCCACCTCGCCTACGACACGCCGCAAGGCCGCCGCACGGTGGTCGACGGGCTGAGCCTCGCGCTGCCGCGCGGCGACATCGGCTGCCTGCTCGGCGCGTCGGGCTGCGGAAAAACCACCGTGCTGCGCGCGATCGCCGGCTTCGAGCCCGTGCGCATGGGGCGCATCGTGCTGGACGGTACGCCCGTCGCGACGCCGTCGCTCGACGTGCCGCCCGAGCGGCGGCGCATCGGCATGATGTTTCAGGACTATGCGCTGTTCCCGCACCTGAGCGCGGCCGACAACGTCGCGTTCGGCCTGCGGCGCATGCCGAAGGCCGAACGCCGGGCGCGCGTCGCGGAGATGCTCGAACTCGTCGGCCTCGCCGAATCCGGCGACGCCTATCCGCACGAACTGTCGGGCGGCCAGCAGCAGCGCATCGCACTCGCGCGCGCGCTCGCGCCGTCGCCGGAGCTACTGCTGCTCGACGAGCCGTTCTCGAATCTCGACGTCGATACGCGCGAGCGGCTCGCGTTCGAACTGCGCGACATCCTGAAACGCACCGGCCACACCGCGATCCTCGTCACGCACAACCAGGCCGAAGCGTTCGCGATCGCCGACCGGATCGGCGTGATGAAGGACGGCCAGCTCGCGCAATGGGACACGCCGTACGCGCTGCATCACCATCCGGCCAGCCCGTTCGTCGCGGATTTCGTGCGCCGCGACGCGCTGGCCGACGAACGTGCGCGCGCACTGGCGCGCGGCCGCTGAACCCGCGCCGGCCGCGCGATCCGCAACGGTGCCGCGTCTGCAGCGCGTCAAGCCGGCTCGGCATGATCGCGCACGGGCAGCGCGGTCGAATACTTGATCTGCTCCATCGCGAACGACGAACTGACGTCGAACAGCGGCACCGCGCGAATCAGCTGCTTGTAGACGCGGTCGTAATCGTCGATGCCGGCAACGACGACGCGCAGCAGGTAATCGGTCTCGCCGCTCATCCGGTAAACCTCGACGACTTCCGGCATGTCGCGCACGACCTGCGTGAAACGCTGCGCCCATTCCTCGGTGTGCTGGTTCGTGCGGATCGCGACGAACACGGTCGTGCCGACCCCGAGCTTGCGCGGATCGCACAGCGCAACCTGCGCGCGAATCGCGCCGGTTTCCTTCAGCCGCTGCACGCGCTTCCAGCACGGCGTCTGCGACAGGTTCACGCGCTGCGCCAGTTCCGCGATCGGCAGCGTGGCATCCGCCTGCAACAGCTCCAGCAGCTTGCGATCGATGGCGTCCATTTCTCCAGTCCCTCGTAGATAGAAATTTATTCTATGCATTCTGCATAACGGGGAACAATATGAAAACAGCCTCTCCGCGTCGACCGGTATAAATACCAATCCGGTACGCGTGAATCCGCCGCGCGCGCGATCGCGCGGACATACCCTCCTCCAAACGAAAAAGGCGATTCCACCCGTCAAGCTGGAATCGCCTCATGCACCGCCCGTTGCGTCTCGCGTGCCGCGCCCGGGCCAGGCCGGCGCTCATGCGGCACCGGCCGCTACGCCGCTCAATACGCGACCGTCGCGATCTCACGCACGAAGCTGCCTTGTTCGAGCGCGTCGACGAACGCGACCGCGTAGTCTTCCGCCGAGATCTTGCTGTTGCCCTGCGCGTCCGCGATCAGCTTGTCGACGCCGGTGCGGAACGTGCCCGTCCGCTCGCCCGGTGCGATCAGCGCGGCCGGCGCGAAGAACGTCCAGTCGAGATCGCCGACCGTCTTCAGGTAGTCGAATGCGTCGCGGTGCGCGAGCGCGACCGCCTTGTACGCTTCCGGGAAGCCTTCGCTGTCGACGAGTTGCTTGCCGGGCGCGACTTCGAGCGAACCGGCGCCGCCCACCACCACGAGCCGCTTCAGGCCCGCCTGACGCGTGCCGGCGACCAGTGCCTTCGCGGCCGCGACGACCTTCGCCGCATCGTCCTGCTTCGGGCCGTACGCACTCGCGACGACGTCGTGGCCCGGCAGCGCAGCCGCGATGCTGGCCGCGTCGAACAGGTCGGCCGCTTTCGCGGTGATGCCGTCGCCGGCCGCGCCGGGATTGCGCGACAGCGCGGTCACGCGATGGCCGCGCCGTGCGGCTTCCGCGGCGATGCGCGAGCCGATCGTGCCGGTGGCGCCGAACAGCGCGATATTCAAGGAACGTTGCGTCATATCGATTCTCCACAAAGAAAAATATGTAACCAAATTAATTACATATAAGACCGAAAAAAACGGGGCGAATCCCCCGTTGCGCCGATCGCCGCGCCCACGCGCCGCCCGGCCTCCTGCCCTGCCTGCCGCCGCTCACCCGCCGGCGCGCCCCGCGTGTTGCTTGCGCTGCTCCGAATCCAGCACGTCGGCCGTTACGTCGGCAAGCGTGCGCGTGGCGAGCGATGCCTCCATCGCGCGCTGCGCGTCGCCGATGTAGTCGATCAGCACGCCCTGGATGTGCCGCCCGACGAGACACGCGGGATTCGGCGCCTCACGGTGCAGCGCGAACAATTGGGCATCGTCGACCGCGCGATACACGTCGAGCAGCGTGATCTCCCCGGGCTCGCGCGCCAGCAGCGCGCCGCCGCCCGCACCGAGCTGCGACGTGGTCAGCCCCGCGGCTGCCAGCATCGACAGCAACCGGCGGATCAGCGCCGGATTCGTGTTCACGCTACCCGCGATGATGTCGGACGACAGCGGCGCACCTTCCTGCATCGACAGCAAGGCGAGCACGTGGACGGCAAACGCGAACCGGCTGCTGGTATTCATTCCTCACTCACTCGGCGACGCCGGCCCGGACCGCAGCCGGCGACAATGTGTAACTATGATAATTACATTTTGCGGATCATGCAAGCCCGCATCATTCTCCGCTTGCGGGCTTCGCGCCCGACGCGCTCTGCTTGCTCCACTGCTGGAGCTTCTTGCCGGCTTCCGCGATCTTCGCTCCAGCTTCGGAAGCCGCATGCGCGACGACCGCGGAAGCCGCCGCGTCGATCTGCGCCTGCGCGGCGGACGCGAGGCCGCTCGCGGACAGCGGCGGCACGGCCGATGCCGCGGACGCGATGCCGGCCTTCGCGGCGTTGAGCTGCTGGTTGACGGTGCTCGCCACCTGGTCGAGCGCCTTGGCCGCGTTGTTCGCGGCATCGGCGGCCGCGCTCGCGGCCGTATCGGGTTGGGCGACCGGCGTACCGGACTTCTCGCAGCCCGCGAGCAACAGCAGCGCACCGGCAGCCACGGCCGCCAGCGCGAACCCGGGCGCGCGACGCGCCCGCGATGTGTTCATGTTCATCAGCAATCTCCGGCCGCGCGTCGCACGGCCTCGTGGTTGGACCGACGTCGATGATACCGCCTGTTGAACAGGCCCAATGACGACCCGTGATTAAAAATGCCTTTCAATTTCGGATTCGTCTGATTCAATCGCGGGCGCTACGCCACTAAAGTGGGCACGCTTCTATCCGCTTCATGCGTGTCCCCTTTTCCCTCATGGCTTTCCTCGTCGACTGGTTCATCGCCCTGGCCGCGCTGCTCGCCGCCACCCTGTTCCTGTGCCTGCGCCCGCCGTCGGCCCGCCGCCTGGCCGAAGCCGGACGCTCGCGCCGCATCGCGTCCGCGCGCCTGCTCACGCAGGCCGTGATCGGCTTCTGGACGGCCGCGCTGATCGTCGCGCAAGGCATCCTCGGCCCCGACGGCGACGGCCAGTCGCTCGCGGGCTTCGCAGCGCTCTCGTTCGCCGCGCTCGGGCTGACGACCGTCGCCGCATACTGGTCGGCGTGCGCACTGCGGCTGCGCCGGCCACGCGAACTGTTCGTGCGCCACTGACGCGCCAGATCGGTGCGCAACGGCATACGCCGACGCACCACGCCGCACTCATTCGCACCAGTCCCGCGCTATCCGCACCACATTCGTGCGTTCAGCGCGGCCCCAGCCCGCACCATGAGTGCGCCAACACCGGGCGCGATTCACCGGAATGCCCCGCCACGTGGTGCCTGAGCACCAATTCCACGCAATCTCTCACCAAGTTGGCTCGATACTTGCATTCCTCGCCCGTTTTTTGCGCAAGGAAGCCACGGCATGGATGGTCTGAAATCCGGCGTCGACACACTGTTCCTGTTGATCGGCGCCGTCATGGTGCTCGCGATGCACGCGGGCTTCGCATTTCTCGAACTCGGCACGGTCCGCAAGAAGAACCAGGTCAACGCGCTCGTGAAGATCCTGGTCGACTTCTCGGTGTCGACACTCGCGTACTTCCTCATCGGCTACACGATCGCGTACGGCGTCGAGTTCTTCGACGACATCGGCACGCTGTCGCAGCACAACGGCTACGCGCTCGTGCGCTTCTTCTTCCTGCTGACCTTCGCTGCGGCCATTCCCGCGATCGTGTCCGGCGGCATCGCCGAGCGCGCGAAGTTCAATCCGCAGCTCGTCGCGACGCTGATCATCGTCGGCTTCATCTATCCGTTCTTCGAAGGGATCGCGTGGAACGAACGCTACGGCGTGCAGGCCTGGCTCACGCACGCGTTCGGTGCGCCGTTCCACGATTTCGCGGGCTCGGTCGTCGTGCATGCGTTCGGCGGCTGGGTCGCGCTGCCGGCCGTGCTGCTGCTCGGCGCGCGCCACGGTCGTTATGCGAAGGACGGCCGGATCGCCGCGCACCCGCCGTCGAACATCCCGTTCCTGGCACTCGGCGCATGGGTGCTCGCGGTCGGCTGGTTCGGCTTCAACGTGATGAGCGCGCAGACGCTCGACAAGATCAGCGGCCTCGTCGCCGTGAACTCGCTGATGGCGATGGTCGGCGGCACGCTCGCCGCGTGGATGGCGGGCCGCAACGACCCGGGCTTCACGTACAACGGGCCGCTCGCGGGCCTCGTCGCGGTGTGCGCGGGCTCCGACGTGATACACCCGATCGGCGCGCTCGTCACGGGCGCGGCGGCCGGCGCGCTGTTCGTCGCGATGTTCACCTGCGTGCAGAACAAGTGGCGCATCGACGACGTGCTCGGCGTGTGGCCGCTGCACGGGATGTGCGGCGCGCTCGGCGGCCTCGCGGCCGGCGTGTTCGGCCTGCCGGCGCTCGGCGGTCTCGGCGGCGTGTCGTTCCTGTCGCAGCTCGTCGGCACGCTCGGCGGCATCGCGATCGCCACTGCCGGCGGCACGCTCGTCTACGGCGCGCTGAAGGCGACCGTCGGGCTGCGCCTCGACCGCGAAGCCGAATTCGACGGCGCGGACCTGTCGATCCACCGGATCTCGGCGACGCCCGAACGCGATTGAGCGCCTGACGAACGCCCGACGCAGCATTACGTTTTCAATTCAAAAAACTTTCATCAAGCGTCCTTACACTTCCGTCCAGTTTTCACTTTGCCTTCGCGAAGCTTGCCGAACGCCTGCTTTCGCTTCGCGAAGGCCATTCTTCCAACAACTGAAACTGGACTCCACATGCCCGCGTTGCCCAATGCCGCTCGTCGTCAGGCCCTGAAGATCCTCGCCGGCGCGCCGATGCTTCCCCTTTCCGGCCTCGCGCTGCCGGCCCTGCTGACGGGTTGCGGCGGCGACGACAATCCGACGTCGACGCCGGTCGCCGCCGCGTATACGTCGGCGACGTTCTCGGCGATGGCCGCACCCACGCTCGACAACGCGGCCGCGATGGCCACGACGACGGTCGGCTCGACGCTATCGGTGTCGTTCTCGGACGGCTCGTCGCGCAACTTCAAGCTCGCGTACCGGCCGTTCTTCGTGACGGGCGACATGGTGCCGGACGGCAAGGGCGGCACGACGCTCGCGGGCGGCTACTACGACATCAACAACCAGCCGATCATCGATCGTTCGGTAGCCGGCAAGGAGCGCCAGTTCTATTCCGACTGCCCGGACGGCAGCTCGCTGCTCACGCTGAAGAACGCGAATGTGCCGGGCGTGAAGGGCAACACGGTGTTCGCGGTCGTGCAGTTCGAATACACGACGCGCGACCAGGCCAGCGCATCGCAGTACGGCCAGCTGCCGTCGCCGATCGCGGTGCTCACGCTCGACCAGGATCCGGCCACCGGCGCGCTGAAGGTCGTCAAGTACCACAACGTCGACACGTCGAACGCGCACGGCCTGTGGATCACCTGCGGCGCGAGCCTGTCGCCGTGGGGCACGCACCTGTCGAGCGAGGAGTACGAGCCGGACGCGACGAAGGCCGCGACCGACGCGCAGTTCAAGGCGTTCAGCAGGAATACGTTCGGCGACGAGACGAAGGCGAACCCCTACCACTACGGCCACCTGCCCGAGATCACCGTGAACCCGGACGGCACGGGCACCGTGAGGAAGCACTACTGCCTCGGCCGCATCTCGCACGAGTTGATCCAGGTGATGCCGGACCAGCGCACCGTGATGATGGGTGACGACGCCACCAACGGCGGCCTGTTCATGTTCGTCGCCGACAAGGCGGCCGACCTGTCGGCCGGCACGCTGTACGTCGCGAAGTGGGCGCAGACGTCGTCCGCCGGCGCGGGCACGGCGACGCTTACGTGGATCAGGATCGGCCACGCGACGAGCAGCGAGATCGAAGCGCTCGCGAACACGCTGAAGGCGTCGGACATCATGGACCTGACGACCACCGACCCGAACGATGCGAGCTACACGAAGATCCACTTCGGCGGCAAGTTCAACTGGATGCGCGTGAAGCCGGGGATGGAAAAGGCGGCCGCGTTCCTCGAGACGCACCGCTACGCGGCGCTGCTCGGCGGCAGCATGGCGTTCACGAAGCTCGAAGGCACGACCGTGAACGCGAAGGACAAGATCGTCTACACGGCGATGTCGCGGATCGAGACGTCGATGGTCAAGGGCAACGCGGTGTCGCGCGACGTCGCGGTCGACAAGAAGATCGCCGCGGGCGCCGTCTACGCGCTGAACCTGAAGGGCAGCCAGCGCGACACGACGGGCAGCGCGATCGACAGCGAATGGGTGCCGGTCGACATGGGCGCGCCGGCCGCGCTCGTCGGCGAGGATCTCGCCGCGGCCGACGGGCTCGGCAACCTCGCGAACCCGGACAAGATCGCGAACCCGGACAACCTGAAGTTCTCCGAGAAGCTGCGCACGCTCTTCATCGGCGAAGATTCGGGCATGCACGTGAACAACTTCCTGTGGGCCTACAACGTCGACACGAAATCGCTCGTGCGCGTGCTGTCGTGCCCGGCCGGCGCCGAATCGACGGGCCTGCACGCGGTCGACGAGATCAACGGCTGGACGTACGTCATGAGCAGCTTCCAGCACGCGGGCGACTGGGAAACGCCGCTGCACGACAAGGTCAAGCCGACGCTCGACCCGCTCGTGCGCGCGAACTTCAAGGACCGCTTCGGCGCCAGCGTCGGCTACCTGACGGCCGAGCAGACCAGCATCAAGCTCGCGAAGGCCTGACCGCTTCGTGCGAGGGGGCCTTGCGCCCCTGGCCTTGCGCCCCTAGTCGGGCGCTCCTTTCTTCATCACCGTTCATTCGTCGGCGCTCCACGCCGGTTTGTGCGCGATGCCCAGCGCGGGCATCGCGCTTTTTTTTGCGCGCGCGAATCGAACCTGCCGCGAATGCATCGCGCGCAAGCATGCTCCGCCGGACGTTCGGACGGGCGTTTTCTGCGATCGGGGGATAATACGGGCCTGACGCGTCCGGGCGGACGGGCAAAAAAAAGCGCCACGGAGACCGTGGCGCTAAAAAAGTTCTAGCCATTCCGAGGGCCGTGCTAGAACCTGAGAGACTGCGCGAAACACCGTTGCCGGTTAAACTCCTGAAACGATGTTTCG